>MDTD01182266.1_pt1 | contig 14620 bp, 11 predicted proteins | sample 811221 | NCBI WGS metagenome assembly MDTD01 (sample SAMN05326646, study PRJNA326480) | marine metagenome | isolation source: seawater | place: Pacific Ocean: South West | collected 2011
AGCCCGAGTGGCGGAATAGGCAGACGCAGGGGGCTTAAACCCCCCGGCTCCTAACAGGGGCATGTGGGTTCGAGTCCCACCTCGGGCACAGAAAGAATAATGCGCATTAACGACTTTCAAGTAAGCTTAAATCAGGGGGAACTATGTTTGATTGTTTAATAACAGGCGGAACGCTAGTTGATGGGACAGGAAAAGAAGGCGAAACCGGTGATGTAGCTATTCAAGACGGGATAGTAGTTGAAGTTGGTGGACGAATTACCGGCAGCAGCAAGAGAGTTATAGATGCGGATGGCGCCCTTGTAACTCCAGGCTGGGTAGATCTTCACACCCACTACGATGGGCAAGTCAGTTGGGACACTGAAATAGCTCCCTCTTCTCATAACGGTGTAACGACCATCGTGATGGGAAATTGTGGTGTCGGATTTGCTCCCGTCCATGAAGGGCAAGAGAAAGAACTTATTGAGCTTATGGAAGGAGTGGAAGACATCCCAGGATCAGCCCTTCATGAAGGAATGGAATGGGGTAAATGGAGTACATTCCCGGAATATCTTGATTACTTATCAACTCGAGAATTTTCTCTTGACGTAGGAGCGCAAATCGCTCACGGGTCCCTCCGTTATTACGCAATGGGAGAACGAGGGCGGTTAAATGAAGATGCAACGGAAAGCGATCTAGCTTTGATGGCAGAACTGGTCACTCAAGCGCTTGACGCAGGAGCAGTCGGTTTCAGTACTTCTAGAATTATTGGCCACAGGTCTTTGTGGGGCGAACCTGTCCCAGGCACATTCGCTCCTGAAGAAGAGGTACTTGCAATAGCTAAAGCTATGAAAACGTCATCAAAAGGTGTCTTCCAAATGATCCCTGCTGGAACTGTTGGGAAGATGGAAAGCTTAGGCGGCGAAAAGTATACACAGCAAGAAGAACATGCCCTTATGGTTCGTGTCTCGATGGTCAGTGGTAGGCCGGTTACATTTACTCTGGTCCAGTCACCTGACTATGATCCCGATACTTGGAGAGAGATTCTCTCTCTAACTGAAGACGCAAATAGTCAAGGAGCGAATATATTCCCTCAAGTTTCTTCACGCCCTATAGGTTTTCTAACTGGCTTAAGTGGATATCACGCTTTTATGCGGAGACCAACGTATCTTCGTGAAGTAGCTCATTTGCCGCTCGATCAGAAAGTCAAGGTCATGGCAAGGCCAGAGATTCGTCAAGCTATTCTCAGCGAAAAAGACATCCCTCCGGAAGCACCAGGCTCCATGGAAAACGTGTATGGACTATTTAATATGGCTGCACCAGCTTTGTATCCCTTAGACGACCCAGTCAATTATGAGCCTGATATCAGCGAATGTATAGGGGCCAGAGCAAGTGCCAGTGACGTTGAACCGATAGATTACCTTTATGACTTCCTTCTCGAAGATGGAGGAAGCCGGTTCGCGTCGTTGAGCGCCATTGATTTACCTGCCAGAATGGACGTTCTGCAAGAGATGCTTCTTCATCCAAGTACGGTAACTGGTTTGAGCGATGCTGGTGCACATGTGACGTTAATCTGTGACGGAACGATGCCAACAACTCAACTAACTTATTGGACAAGGGACCGCGCGAAAGGTGAGAAGATACCTCTGGAATTTATCGTAAGGAAACAGACGGCGCTTAACGCTGAACTATATGGACTCGATGATCGCGGAACGCTGGAAGTGGGTAAACGAGCAGATGTGAATGTAATTGACCTTGATAATCTTCAAGTTTCCCCTCCAGTGCCCCATAACGACCTACCAAAAGGTGGAACACGTTTGATGCAACCTGTTACCGGTTATGTAAACACCTTGTGCAATGGAGTATCTACTCGAGAGTTTGATGAGGACACAGGTTCAAGGCCAGGGCGGTTGGTCAGGAGCTAGCTCTGTTGCTGGCCAGTTAGTTGCCCCATATCGAAATAGTCACGCCACTTAACAATTTTCCCATCTTCTAACTCGAAAACTCCCATAACTGGTAATGCGATCGTGTTTTCTCCCATCACAAGCGTATCTATACGCTCGTTCATGACTATATTTCCCTCGGCAACTTGGTGAAGGATTTCGAACTCAATTGAACTTGCCATGCTAAGGAAGCCCTCTATGAACCCCCTGATATTTTCTTTACCTTCTTGAACCTCCATAGGGATGTTGTGGTAAATCGCTGAATCATCGAAATACCCCATGATTTCGTCAAGGTCTTCGTGAGACCAAGCATCGCAAAACGATCGGACAATTTGGTGAGGAGTTTGGCTCATGAACGAACAATAGCCCACTCTGACAAAACTATCTATTCTCAATTAATTGGGTTGAAGCTTGGAACAGACTAATCTTGGAGTCTGCCGCTTTTAGGCACAGGTGAAGCAAATTCAGCAGAACTCGAATTGCGGGGAGACGTGGAAAAGGCATACAGCGGTTTTAAGGGAAAAGTTGGGAAAATTTTCTCCACATCTGAACCTGACTGGCCTATCCCACCAACGGCCCCGCCTAACTCTCCAAACGTACTGGTTATGCTTGTCGATGACCTAGGATTCTCAGACCTTGGATGTTTCGGATCTGAGATTAACACACCCAATATTGACGAGCTTGCAGCTGAAGGTATCCGTTACACAAATTTTCATGTAAACCCGATGTGTTCGCCCACTCGGGCTTCACTTTTAACCGGGCTCAATTCCCATATGGCCGGGATGGGACATGTCGCTCATTTTGACCCTGGATTTCCTGGTTATGCTATGGAAATTCGCGAAAATGCAGTAACTATGGGGGATTTATTTCAGGCTAATGGTTGGGCTAGTTTGATGGTGGGAAAATGGCACTTATGTAAGGATTCACAGCTTTCTGAAGCCGGCCCAAAGCATAGCTGGCCTTTGCAAAAAGGGTTTGAGCGTTTCTATGGCATCTTAGGGGGATTCACTAATTTCCATCACCCGCACCGGCTGTGCGAAGATAACCATGCGCTAGACATAGATAGTTACCCTGAGGGCTATTACTTCACTGATGATCTAACAGACCAAGCGGTAAAGATGATTAGAGAACTGCGGAGTTCCCACCCCCATAAACCCTGGTTTATGTATTTTTCGCATGGAGCTGTCCATGCTCCGCTCCAAGCGAAAGAAACGGATATAGAGAAATACCGGAACAAATATGAATCAGGATGGGATGAGGTCCGGAAATTAAGATTCGAAAAACAAAAAGAAATTGGAGTTATACCCTCTGATGCAGAACTCCCCGAGCGGAATCATGAAGAAAGCCATGCGGTAAAAGCATGGGATGAGCTAACCGAAAAAGAGAAAGAGCTCTTCGCTAGATACCAGGAGATCTTTGCGGCGATGGTCGATAATGTTGATCAGAATTTTCTTAGGTTGCGGTCTTCCTTGGAAGAAATGGGTGAGTGGGAAAACACTATTATCGTTTTCACATCAGATAATGGGGGATCGCGTGAAGGCCAAGAATTGGGCACATCAGCGTATTTCCGAACCTTGCTAGCCTTCACAGGGCATAAAGAATTAGAGAGCGTCGACATTGATTACGAACGGTTTGATCTGCTTGGAGGCCCCAGAAGCCTTGCCCACTATCCCATGGGATGGGCGATGGCTTCGAACACGCCATTCAGACTGTATAAGACCAATACTCATCAAGGTGGGCAACAGGTCCCATTGATTATTTCGTGGCCGAAGAAACTGAACGATCAAAACACAATTAGGACACAGTACCAGCATGTCACTGATCTGCTGCCAACTATTTGTGACCTTGTAGGGATTGAAATCCCCGAAGAGAAAGATGGTGAGATGCTTCCTCCCGCTGCTGGGAATAGTTTTGCCAAGTCGCTGGATAATCCGGAAGTCAGGTCGACCCATCCTGAGCAATACTACGAGATGATTGGGCATCGGGGCTACTACGACGAAGGCTGGTCAGCGGTGACTGTTCGAAAGCCGCAAACTCCTTTTTCGGAAGAGAAATGGGAGCTTCACCACTTATCTGAAGACCCGACTGAAATCCGAGACTTATCTGAAAAGTATCCAGAAAAGCTTGAGCAACTGAAGGATAAGTGGGAGCAGGCCGCATGGGAAAACCAAGTCTTTCCTCTAGACGAAGGGAATTTGGTAAAAGAAACGCTGCGTCCACCTTGGGAAGCAGAATTAGTAGAGGAAACTACCTTCTACCCTGGGACTCCCACGGTTGAGAGATGGAAGTCTCAGCAGCTAATTAATTTTCGAAATTGGGGCGTAGAAGTCCTAGTTAACTACAAGTCTGGTGACAGCGGTACGCTTCTTGCCCATGGTGATCAGGGTGGCGGATACTCATTTGCAGTTGAAGAGGGTGAGCTCATCTTTACTCATAATGGCTATGGGGACACTACAGAAATAAACTGCGGCAGGTTCCCTATCGGAGATTCCATAGTTTTTTTGAAAGTTGATCCACCTGATTTTCTGACGTGGGATATTGAAGTATTTCTTAATGGGGACTTAGTTGCACAACAAAAAGGCCTTGTGGCTCTGTTAGCGATGGCACCTTTTCAAGGAATCGATGTGGGGATTGATCGGAAGTCGCCTGTTAATTGGAGACTATTTGAGAAAAACGGGACTTTCCCTTTTAGTGGTCAAATAGATAAAGTCAGGTATCTCCCCGGTGATCTTACAGATTTTGCTGGGTCAAAATGGGTGGACTTGCTTAGGGCCGAAGGAACGAAATACGAATAGTGTTTTAGCCTAGACGTAGTGTTTCTAGAGGCTCTAGTTTCGCAGCTTTCCACGCAGGGTAGAGACCGGCAACGATTGAAACTATTAAAGCCATACCTCCGGCGACAAGGAATAGGGGGATGTTAAGTGTCGCAATCCAATTGAGGACGGCTGAAACAAGGTAGATGACTCCTATCCCGGCAACAACACCTGCGATTCCTCCTAAGACGCCAACAAATAGCGCTTCTAGGACGAATTGAAAAGCAATAGTTCCTTTTGTGTGTCCTAAGGCTCGGCGGATACCTATTTCTCCCGAACGCTGTATCACAGAAATCGACATAACATTAGCGATTCCGACACCACCTACTAGTAATGCCAATCCTCCCATAAGGAAGAGGACGTTTCGTAATGTCGTATCGACGGCTCCTTGAGCCTCAAGTAGGTCAGAGGGGACAGCAACGGTTACCCCTTCATCTCCACCTAAGTTGATGGCCACTGGAAGAGCATCGGCTGTGGAGTCGACAGCGCCCTCGATGGCTCGTACGTAGAGAGTCGTTGGATTCGCCTCGACATCGAAGTCCTCCTCAGCAGTTGATTTGGGAATAATCACCGCAGTATCGAGTTTGGGAACAAGGTCAACGTTTTCTACTACCCCAACCACTCCGTAGATCTGCCCATCGATATCAATCGTTCTAACTTCTCCAGGAAGGTACTGATAATCCTTCGCTAGATCTTCTCCTAAAACCACGGATCTAAACCCGTTTGCTTCATCGGCACCGTTAATGAACCTTCCGTACAGCATCTGACCATCAAGAACTTCGAGAAGGTTTTGATCGCTGGTCAGAACAGGGACAGGAATAGTTCTAAAAAAGTCTCTTCCTCCTTGAGAGGGAAGGACAGTCAGACTTCCTATTTCAGTTATGCCTGCTACTCGGTCCACTGTTGAAACGTTTTTGGCTCGATCTACAGCATCTTCGGGAAGTGTTGGTGCTTGTCCTCCACTAAATGTCCCGTCAGCTGAGGCAACTATTAAGTTTGTTCCTAGTTTCTCGAGGGTTTTCCTCACGTCCCCTTTCGCTGACTCGTTCAACCCGACTGCAGCAACGATCCCTGCAGCGCCTAAAATTGGACCGAGCATGATAAGCACAGTCCTCATTTTTCTTGCTGCTAGGCCTCCAAGGGCAACTGAAAGAAGTTCACGTAACCAGCTCATACTATTCCAGCTTTGTCCCGCCGCCTGATTCCCAAAATTGATCTTGAAGTGATTCAGTCCTATCTTGTTTGAGATTATCTGCGATAATTTTTCCGTCACGCATTGAAACAACCCTGTCCATTTGTTCAGCGATCTCCAAATCATGGGTGACAAGCACAATCGCTTTCTCTTCACTTCGCAAGTTTTGAAAAATTTCCATGACCATAGTGGCGTTTTTAGTATCAAGCGCCCCTGTCGGTTCGTCAGCGAGAATCATTAAAGGCTCGGTGACGATAGCTCGCGCCAATGCAACCCGTTGTTGTTCTCCACCTGACATCTGTACCGGCCGATGGTCGTGCCGTTCTCCAAGCCCTACCTTTGTTAGAGCCTCCATCGCCCGATCTTTTCTTTCGTTTTTAGTCATGTTCCTGTAGAGAAGGGCAGTTGAGACATTGCCGAGGGCAGTTAGGTGCGGGATGAGATGAAATTGCTGAAAGACAAAGCCAATGGAATCGCCTCTGAGCTTAGATCTCTCAGCATCATCCAGCTCGGTCACTTCTGTCCCCGACACCTTTATTGAACCCCGCGTAGGTAGGTCTAAGCAACCTAATAGTCCTAAGAGGGTTGATTTCCCTGACCCTGATGGTCCGATGATTGCCATGAAGTCTCCTGCATTGATTTCTACAGAGACCCCATCGAGCGCGTGGACAGCAACTGGCTCCTCGCCGTAGATTCGGTAAACATCGGAAAGGCTAAATAGTTTCCCAGAATTAGAAGAAGGGCCGCCCGTTTCTGGCTCCACTTGAACGGGCATTAGGTTTCCACCAAGACGAGTTCGTCTCCGACCAGTCCTTCAGTTACTTCGACAAATGCCCCTTCAGATAATCCTGTTTCAATTTGCACCTGAGTTGTCGTCCCATCAACGAGTACAACTCGAACAACATCGTTCCCTTGCCCATCTTGAAGAACGGCTGCAATTGGCACAGTAATGACATCAATCTTTTCTTCACGAGTGACGTCCACATTGACACTAGCTCCATCAACAGCATCGAGGACTTCGAATGTTTCGATTACACCCTCGTATCTTTCCGACCCGTCCCCAGTTACAGTAGCTGTCTCGTCCAACTCGAGGATGACACCTGGGACTGCATCTTCATCACTAGCTTGGATCTCCACTTCCACTGCCATTCCTACTTCGAGATTTCCGCGATCGGTGGGATTGAGCGTAAGGGTAATAGTGAAATCAGGTTCTGTGAGAGTTAGGACTTCTTGGCCGAGAAGAATGAATTCTCCATCATCGACCGAAACGGTACCGACTCTGGCAGGCCATGCTGCCACAACCATATCTCCAGGGAGGAAGACAACATCATCATCAATCGTTTCAATAGTTACTCGAACTTCGCTCTGTCCGGCCGGCATGACCACGGTTCCCGAGAGTTCATTAAAGTCTCGTCCAGGTGTAGCGCTTCCACTGAGTGCGTAATTGATCGAAGTATCTTCCACTACCGGCTGATCGGCACGGATGATGAATTCTCCGGATGAACCTTCAGAAATAGAGCCGCCACCTTCAATAACCAATTCGGGTAGGTCGTTCGACTCAATGGTTGTTGAAGCCGAAGAAGGGCTCCCAACTACGTAAGTCTCATTAGCATTTGGAGTTATCGTAATAGAAAGTGTTTCATCATTTTCGACTATGGTGTCGTCCCGTGTTTCAAAGGTGAGAGTCACAGTTTCAGCATTTGCTGGCAGGTCGATTTCTAAATCTTCGGCAAAATAATCTGACCCTGATCTCGCTGTTCCCCCTACAGTGAACGTGATTGTTGTGTCTTCGTTGCTTACAAGGTCAGTCTCGAATTCGAATGACACATTTGACCCTTCATTGACCGTGACACTCGTAGCTGAAACTTTAATTGTCTGGAAATCTCCAGGTGGGCTCGTTATCGCCAGTCGTGCTTCTCGAAGCGCTCCAGGCACGTAGGGAAGATTTTCGCCTATGCCAAAGCCATCTCCAACTTCGATTACGATTTCCTCTTCGCTTTCAATCTCGTCATCACTCAGCGTTTGGATTTCCAAGTCGAAGGATTGAGTTCCTTGGGGGAAGATAAATGAACCATCAAGAGGGCCATCATCGTAGTCGTCTTCAGCGGTCGCTGAACCAGTCACAATGTAGTCAATGACAGTATCAGTCGGCATCACAATATCTGATGTGAAAGTGAACGTTGCTGCATTCCCCTCGACAACAGTTTGTGGGTTCGCAGTGACTTCAATCCGTGGCCTGTTATCTTCTTGGAACAGGATGCTTGTGTATGCGCCGGGGTCATCATCGCCAACTGTATAGAGTAAGGAACGGCTTGTTCCTGCCTGGTAGCTCTCGAAAAAAACCGGCTGGTTCGGAACGCTAGGTTCAAGTTCAAAACTGATAGTATTCTGGGCACCAATGGTATATCCGGCACTATTGGACCGTAATGAGACAACTATGTTTTCATTTGGCTCAGGTGTCTCTCCTCCATATCCTCGATTCACTTGCCATTCGCGTAATCCGGCTCTCGTTTCCTCAGTGAAGAGTTGATCCACAACGCCAACGTCGAATCCATCATTAGAAAGAATGGTTTCCAACTGGAGAACATCTGGCCCATCAGAGCCTACATCGAGTCTTCGATAGAATGAGAATTCTCCATCAACAGCTACTGCTGCACGACCATCAATAGCGTAAAGAACATCTCCGGCGTTAATCGTATCACCGTCGTCCACGAGTACGGTACTGACTCGTCCATCAACTCCAGAAGTTATCCGCTGAAGCTGATCTCTTCGGATCTCTCCTCGAACTGTTATTTCATCAATAAGAGTTCTTCGCTCCACCGGTGCTACGACAAAAGTAGGCCCATCATTAGTGGATTCAGAAGAGTCCCCACCACCACCAACTCCAGGCCACACAAGTGTTCCCACAAGTACCAGTCCTACGACGACTGCTCCACCCAAACCCCACTTATAGTTCATGAAGGTTGCCTAGCTTTCTTCTTCAGGTACGTAATTTGCTTCGGTGTAGGCAGTAGCTTCCTGGCGGCATGCGTTGATGTCGTCGATAGGGAAAAGATCGTCAGTGCCTTCCGGCGGCGTTAATCCCGTCCCATTTGCCCCAAAGCTCAGAGCTCCTCTTTCATCCGGAACGAGTTCACCTACTTCCCACCCTAAACGTTCTAGGCACTCGCCAAATGTTGGAAGGCCAAAGTTCAGGGCTGTGATTTGCTCCGGAGTTAAATTCTCTTGCGCTTCATTGAAGTTTTGGAAGTTTTCAAGAATATTACTTTCAGTGGCACATTTTTGGAGAGCTCCAAGGTATTCGGGCGTGAATTCACTTGGATCAACGGTTTCTCCATCAGGACCAGGCTGGCCGGGGGCCCCTATGAATTCAAAGCCGTCATCCTCCAAACAGCCTTGGAAGGTAGCAACAGCGTTAAGGAGTCCATCTAGAGGGTCCTCTTCAGCTTCTGAAACCTCGATACCATCCTCTACTTCTTCTTCAGCTGGGGCTTCATTTAGTTCTTCAACTTCAACGTCATCAGTTGAAAGCGTCTGCGGTCCGCTTTCTTCATCTTGGTTGCTTTCCCGCTGTTCTTGCGCTTCAGCAATGACATCGGCAGCAACAACTTGTGTTCCGCCTTGCACACCTACAACGGTTCCTTCCTCGCCGCCGCTAGAGCCTCCACCGCCACATGCAGTCAAAATCAAGCTGGATACTGCTATCCCTACAACCCCTACAAAAGTTCTTTTGTTTGCCATAATCCCTCTTAAGTTGACCTTTGCAAATCTTAGACCATCATGAGTTTTAAGTGACGGCAATTCAAACTGCTCGGGCTATTCTTAACGGATTCTTAAACTCCTCATGTCAAATGCGAGTGACATCAGGGTCTGTTTGCTCAACAGTTGTTCTTACCGTGAAAACAGAGTCGCCAGAGAGGACTCCGCCCCTGCCGAAAAGACGGCCGAATTGCCAGTTTGACAAGCCTAATTCAGGGCGACCTAGGGCATATTGCCCATCAACCCAACGTGTGAATCCATTACCGACAAAAGGGGCATTAATAGATTGGTAAAAGAAAGCATGCTCCGAATCGTCTTCTGAGATTAAACTCGCCACAAACTGCGGAGAATGATCGTTAAATAGCTCTATCGCTTGCTCTACCGAGTCAACAATAACCAGAGAGACTTCAGGTGAGTTTTCCCATTCCCACTCCGTAGCGAGATCATCTATCTGAATTATCTCGGTTTGTGCCTCCGTGACCTTGCCCTCGGCTCGGTCAATTGGAACTTCATTGAACCAGTCGCCGGGAATGTGTTCGGCAGAGCCTTCAACGACGTGAAGTTTACTCATAGCGTCTCTACGCTGGCCAGCATGGGATAACGCTTCAAGAAAGACAGGGACGAGATCATGGGCTCTAGACTTCGGAATGCAGCACGTATTTAAGGTATTGCATACTTTCCTATCCAAGGAATGAAATATGGCGCTTCTGAATGAAGTCTGGTTAGCGCTCTGGCCGGCTATAACCCACGCTCCGCCGGTTCCATGAAGGCTAACCGGCGTACCCGCTTGCCGAGCAACAGCGCCCAACTGAGCTACGGCTGGACCTGAGCCACGAGCTACTGCAAGGGACAATCGTTTATCGGAGAACATCGCGTACCCAGCTGAACGGGCGGGGCTATTCACAAGCGAGACGGCGCCAAGAGGAAGTCCAGCTTCACCAAGAGCTGGGTTGAGCGCATGCTCCGATATAGCATTAGCAGTTTGAAGTGCATCAGACCCAATGCGAAAAACAACAGTATTGCCTGACCGCAAGACACCCGTAGCGTCAGCAAAAACATTTGGCCGGCCTTCAAAGACAAAACCAACAACGCCTAACCCCGCTGTAAGTTGGTTAACGGTCCACCCATCATGGCTAATGGATTCAATCGGCTGCCCGCGGTTTGAAGCAGTTCGGCTCCACATGCGAAGACCTTCAATCATATTTGATCGCATTGTTTCCGACAGCTCTAATCGTGTTGTGGACCGATCCTTTGACTTTGCCTCCTTCACGTCTACGGAGTTCGCCTCTTCAATTGGGCCAAACGTGTCATCTTCTTCCAGTTTTTTGGCAAAAGAATCGAAGAAGGCGGTGATGGCTTCATCTGTAACCGTTCCCATTTGTGTGAAAGCTGAATACGCGTTCCCGACTGCTTCTTGGGAAAGGGCCCATATCTCTCGAGGAACATGAAGTAGGTCACCTGAAGTCTGAACCACAATAAGGTGGTCTCCAGGTGAAAATACGCCAGCAAGCTCGGCTGAAACAAATGCTACTTTGTTCCCTCCATAGGGGATTGCCATTCCTTCTTCCAGCGAATTCAAATCATTATCCATCTCGGCATGCTACCTATGCGTTCTTAAGGTCTCAAATACATTTTTGAAATTAGAGGTACAAAGATGTCCAGCTGTACCTATGTATATCTACCTTGCGTGAGCTAGTTTTCGCTTTATGATCACTGACTGGAATCCCTTGCTCAAAGAAGAATTTGAGAAATCATACTGGAAAGAGCTTCAGAGTTATGTGTATGAAGAGCGAACCCGCTCCAAAGTGTTCCCAGAACATAATCAGGTTTTTACCGCTTTTCATCTAACCCCTTTTATGGATGTAAAGGTTCTAATCCTTGGTCAAGACCCGTATCACGGCGAAGGCCAAGCACACGGTTTAAGTTTCTCAGTTCAAAGAGGAGTACCTATTCCTCCATCTCTCAAGAACATATATAAGGAACTTCACAGTGACTTGGGTATAGAGCCACCTACCCATGGAAACTTAGAGCCATGGGCACTACAAGGGGTATTACTCTTGAACGCTACATTGACGGTGAGAGCTCACGAGCCAGGGTCACATCAAGGGAAAGGGTGGGAAACCTTCACGGATCAAGTAATACGAAAGGTAAATGAGAAAGAAGAAAAGACAATATTTTTTCTTTGGGGGGCATTTGCTAGAAAGAAAAGCGCACTAATAGACCACGGGCGACATCATGTCATCGAATCAGCGCACCCATCCCCTTTAAGCGCACATAGGGGGTTCTTTGGGAGCAGGCCATTCTCGGAAGCAAATCGTGTCTTGAAGGACTCTGGGAGAGACCCAGTGAACTGGTCGCTATAGTGCTTTGGGTAAGAACTAATGTGCATGAAATCAATAAATGAGGCATATCCTTCTTAAAAACGAACGAAAGGAAAGTAGTGGGCGACTTTTTCCAAAACGGTGTCATAACTACATTCCATGACCTCTCCAACCGAACAGTTGAAGATCTTGAGTCCGACCTGATGGATTGGTCTAAGACAAGGCCAATATCACTATTAATACCTTCTCTCTACTCAGAATTTGAAGGTGAGGCAATCCCAAAAATTATTTCTGAACTAAGAAAAGTCACGTACCTTGATGAAGTCATTATTGGCTTGGATAATGCTGACCGAGAGGAATTTAAAAAAGCAAAAGATGCTCTTCAAGCATTAGAGTTGCGCTCTCGGGTGATCTGGAACGATGGACCTGGTATGCAAGAAATTCAAAAAGAATTAGCTGGCCAAAATCTTGGACCTCTTGAACGTGGGAAAGGGGCAAACGTTTGGTACGCAATGGGATATTTTCTAGCTTCTGGAAGGGGAGTGGTTCTTGGAATGCATGACGCCGATATCGTCACCTATTCCAGAGATATGCTAGCCAAGCTCATTTACCCAGTAGCCAATCCAACATTTGGGTATGTTTTCTCCAAAGGCTTCTATTTCCGCGCAGACCCAGATGGATTCAATGGCAGGGTTTCAAGACTCCTAGTTACTCCGCTAATTCGGGCTCTGCAGCAAACTCTCGGCCAAGATGAATACCTCGGCTACCTAGATAGTTTCCGATACCCGCTGGCCGGTGAGTGCGCTATGAACGCTGATGTTGTTCTTGGTTTAAGAATTCCATTTGACTGGGGCTTGGAGATAGGAGTGCTTTCCGAAGTGTATCGGCGTTACACAAGTGGAAGAGTCTGCCAGGTTGACCTCGCAGATGCATATGATCACAAGCACCAGATAGTGTCAGAGCAAGATCCAGGTCACGGCTTGCATCGAATGGCGACCGATATCACTAAGTCTATTTATCGAAAACTAGCTATTCGAGGTCAAGTCTTTTCTCAAGGGATATTCAGAACTCTTAAAGCAACCTACTATCGAACAGCTCTAGACTTCGTGGATCACTATACTCACGATGCTGAAATGAACGGGTTCCCCGTAGACCGGTACAGGGAGGAGCAATTGGTTGAAATGTTCGCTCAGACCATTACAGCAGCCGGAGAACAATACCTGACCCGCCCTATGGAATTACCATTAATTCCTTCGTGGGCAGTTACAGCAGATGCACAGCCAGATGTCTTCAATCGAGTTCTAGAAATTGTTGAAACTGACAATTCGTAAGCCCTTCTAGGGCTAGCGCAATGAAGGCACTTTCCGAGACTTTAAGTGTCCTTGTTCTACCAGCCACTGAAGAGTATCAAAGAAACTTTCCTCTAGCGGCCTCCAATCGATATTGAATTCCTCCCGAGTGTGGAGGTCATCTCCTGGTCGGAGTCCAGTCATAAATTGAGCAGTGGAGTAATCAAGCGGAAATGGGAGATGAAGCAGATCAAACAGATCACCTATGTGTCCTAAGCCATGGAATAGATTGTCAGGGAATTGAAGCGTCCGTATTTTTTTCCCAGTCATATCATGCAGTAGCGTTCTGGTTTCGTCCCAATTATAAAAGTGGCCAAAAACACCATAGTGGCGGGGGCCTCGGCCGCTTTCCACACAGCGTGCAAGAACCTCCGCAAGGTCCCTAACATCATGCATCAAAATCCCTCCCGTTTTTGGAAGGGGGAGAATTGGAACACTTAGGAGGCGGGCTATGCCGCTAGCAGCAACACTTATTCCAACATCGTTTGGCCCAACAATTCCTGAAGGCCAAACGATAACAACTGGGTATCCTCTAGCTTGCAGGTCGCGAGCATAACGTTCACCCTCGACTTTTGACTGCGCATAAACTCCAATCGGATCGTCTGAAAGGGGCCCATTAGCTATGTAGTGATCATCTGGAGGTGGGTGCAAAGTACTCTGGGACGATACGTACACAATCGGATCCATCTGTCTTTTAGCTGCCTCTTCGAGAACTATTCGGGTGCCTTCAATATTTGTCGCTTTAAGGGAAGGGATTTTTCGAATTTGAGTTCCTGTTACCGCAGCTATATGCATAGCCGCGTCACACCCTTCGAGTAATGATGAAATGGCATGAATATCTGATACGTCACCTATGACATGACTGATCTGAGGGATTTGGTGTAGCTCGGCAACCCGTTCTAACTTTTCTGCACTCCGTACAAGAGCAACTGGTTCATGGCCAGCATCGATTAATTTCTTCAGAGTGTGACCACCGGTAAATCCGGTACCACCAGTAACAGCTACCCTCATTGTTAACAGACTATCGTGTTGTTACCCGCGCTACCGAAATCACGTTTGGTGAGTGCGGTTAATCGATGAATTTATATGCCTATCCTCTGAGCGAGTAACTCTCGGTGGTATGTGGGATCTCCAAAGAGAAGTTCCGAGCTTTTGGCTCGCTTAAAGTAGAGGTGCGCAGGGTGCTCCCAGGTGAAACCGATGCCGCCATGAATTTGGATATTCTCCGCGGCCGCATGGAAGTAGGCTTCTGAGCAATAGGCTTTTG
>MDTD01066404.1_pt1 | contig 14619 bp, 12 predicted proteins | sample 811221 | NCBI WGS metagenome assembly MDTD01 (sample SAMN05326646, study PRJNA326480) | marine metagenome | isolation source: seawater | place: Pacific Ocean: South West | collected 2011
CGGAGGATATAGACGAAGCCATAACTGAGCTGCAAAAGGTGACCGATGCCCCGGTGTTTGTGATGTCGGCCCACGCCAAAGACGGGGTGAATAAGGTATTAGAAAAGCTGGCTGAGGTGGTGCAGGAGGCACGTAAAAAGCGCGAAGAGGCCAAAGAAAAACCAGCGGAGAATACCCCGGAAGACACCGCTGAAAGCGCGGCCGGGTAGCCTGATTTTCAACACTATAAAATAAACCCTTGCCATAGCCCTGTTTATCCCCTTAGAATACTTCCACTTAACCAACCTTTTACCTTTTCCATTCTCTTCTGCAAGGAGGTCACCCATGAGTGACAAAAAGACTGTTGAACTGGAACGCAAGACGTTCGTGGTTTATTTTGCCCTCCACCCTCAGAGTGGTGATTTTGTCGAGGCTGGTGCCGTTGAGGTGAGTAGCCGTGACGCAAGTATTGAAATTCCTGAGGGGGTGGTTGCCTACGCCTTTGTCGATGTATATCAAGGCGAAGTGGACGAGGCAAAAGTGGGCAGTACGCCTTTTAATGAATCCGCCAAAACGTTTGTGGTTGGCGAGGAGCTGACGGCGGACGAACTGTTGGAAGAGCTCTCCCAACATTACTCTGCCGACCAGCTGGACTCGGCGCGCGCCAAGTTTCAAGCTGAAGGTTGGACTCGTTTTGTCAAGCTGCCCAACGGCTTATCTCTTGCCCTTGGTGAGGATGACGTTGTGGAAAGCGACGACGAATAACCTTTTTCACGATTTTCTACGCCACCTTCGGGTGGCTTTTTTTGTTGGTAGTGAAAAAGGTATGTGGTAGGTTTTGGCCTGTCTGAAACGACATCTAACTTTTTCCTTTTCCCAAACGGAGACGTTTGATGCTCAAAGCAACCATGACCCGCCGCAAGACCATTGCTTATGTGTATATGCTGCATCCGCAGCACGGCCCAGTTGGCAGCGGGCCACATGACGTGGCTGACCGCAACGAAAAACCCAAGCTGCCTCCGTCGGCCTATGCCTATTCCTATGCTGATGTGTACGAAGGGCATATGGACGACAACCCCGATGTGAAGGTGGAAAGCGAGCCGTTCAACCATTCCGGTTATATCACCGTGCGCGGGGATAAAATTTCGGTTGAGCAGTATTTGATGGTGGCGGCAGAACAGATGAACCGTGCCGATTACGAAAAAGCCAAAGCCTTCGTCATTCGCCATAATATCCGTGAGTATGTGGTCGTGGACGGTCAGGCCCTGCCGCTGTTCCCCGGCGACTAAAACCTTAACTTCGATACGCTGCCTTCGGGCAGCTTTTTTTTATTCATCGCCCTCTAAGGGATGGGATTGGCTGTGGACGGTGAGTAGGCGGTCAATATCCACTTCCAAGTACCGCTGGGTGGTGGAAACACTTTCATGGCCCAGCAATTCCTGCACGGTGCGGACATCGGCGCCGCTTTGCAGCAGGTGGGTGGCGTAACTGTGGCGCAGGGCGTGGGGAGTCAGGTGCTGGGGCAGGTCAAATTCCTCGCGCATTTTTTTCAGCTTCATCTGTACCGCGCGGGCGCTGAGCCGCTTGCCCTGCGGGTTGGTGAAGGCCGGGGTATGGGCGGAGCCGTCGGTCAGGGCCAGCCATTTGGTAATAACGTCTTTAACAATCGGCAGCAGCGGCACGTGGCGCTGCTTGTTGCCTTTCCCCATGACCGATACATGGCCGTCGCTGAAGTCGCCGCGGTTGAGGTTTAAGGCTTCTGATATACGCAAGCCGGTGCCGTAAAGCAGGGTGAAAATGGCCAGATACTGCAACTGGCGGGGGTTGTCTTGGGTTTGAGCTTGTTCTTCAATCAGTTTCCACAGGTCTTTCTGCGGGATGCTTTTGGGCGGGGTGAGGGGCGCTTTAACGTTTTTACATGTGGCAATGGCGGTGTTGGTGATGGCGGGGTGATTGTTCAAACACCATTTAAAAAAGCCGCGAACGCAAGAGAGCTGACGGTTTAAGGTGCTCTTGGCCAAATTGTCGCGCATAATTTGGCGGGCCTGGAAGCTTTGCAAGTCATCCAGAGAGAGGTCGTTTAAGGTGCCCTCGGTTACTTCACCCCCCGTGTGTTGGGCGACGAAGCTTAAAAAGGTATCTAAATCGTGCTGGTAGGCACGCAGGGTGTGGTCGGAATAGCGCTTTTCCGCCTGAAGGTAATGAAAGTAGCCGCGGGTGGCATCGGTGAGCATGGGGGATGCTCCTTTACCCTGTATGGGTGAGCCTTTCCAGAGTGGTGCCCAAGGCCGCGCCGAGGAAGGTCAAAAGGTCAGAGCCCTGGCCGGGGTGGAAGCGTTCTTTTTCCATGCTGCCCAGCACCAATACGCCATGGCTTTTGCCGCTGGAGCTGGTGAGGCTGACCAAGGCATCGGAGTGGATGTGGTCTTTCATTTCGGCATGGATGGCGGCTTCCTCTTCTTCATAAATGGTGCGCAGCAGGACGTTCTGGCCGTCGGTGAATTCAATTTTTTCCGCTTCTTCCGTGCCCACCAGCAGGCGTACGCTTTCCAGCGTGAGTTCTTTTTTCAATTTGGAAACCAGCACCTGTTCCAGCTCGTCCACGCTTTCAGCACGAATAACAGCGAGAATGAGGTTTTGGATGTGGCTGGCGCTTTCCAGATTTTGTAGCGAGGTCTGTACCAGCAGGCGGTTGCGTTCTTCCAGATGGTTGAGCTTATTTTTGAGCTTTTTGGCCTGAAACTGGGCCATGGTCACCACGTTGCCGCTGTCATCGCTGGGCAGGTGTAAATTTTCCAGCATATTGGGGTGCGACAAAAAGAAGTCCGGGTTGTCTTTTAAAAACTCCAACACCTGCAGTTCGGTGGTTTTGGCCTTTTTGGCCGGAGTTTGCTTGGTTGTTTTTTTTGCGGATTGCGCCATGTTTATTATCCCCCACCATTTAGGTATAAAAAAATTCATTTCAAGGGCTTAAAATTGATTTTTTTGCCCCCAGAATTAATATATCGGCACCACGGCTATAAGAAATTACAGCAATGGTGTTGTGAGCTTCCCTCTTGTTCTCGGGCGTGGTATCTACACCGCGCCCTTTTTTTATGCTGTCTTTAGTTTGTCATGGTATAGTTTTCTTCACAATGAAAGCCGTACCAAATACCCAGTCCATCACAACAGATAGCCCACAGGGGTGTGTCGTTCGGGTTATCGCTCCGCAGGCGGTGCCTATGCGGTTGGATTATACAATGAACACATTGCCCCCCATCGGCACACTGGTGGAGGCACCGCTGGGGCCAAAGAAAATCCACGCCATGGTGGTGGAGCACCCACACGATTCACCATTTAAAAAATTAAAAGAAGCCAAAGTTCTGGCTGACGTCCCCGTGTTTCACCCCAAAACGGTGGAGTTTTACACCTGGGTGGCCCGCTACACCATGGCCGCGCCGGGGGATCCGTTGCGGGTGGTGCTGCCATCAGGTAAAGTCCCGCCGCAACCGGTGGCCGAACAGGTGTTGGCCTTGCCCGATGGCGGCATAGAAAAACTCACCCCGAAACAACAGCAGGTGGTAACCGCCTTTGGCGGGCAGCGGGTGTGGACGGACAGCCAGACTGCCTTGGCAGACAAAGCCGGGGTAGGCACAGCGGTGATTCGCACCATGGTGAAAAACGGCCTGCTGGAACAGCAAACACATGAGCGCCAAGCGCCGCAACTGAACATTCAGCTGCCGCCGCTGAACGATGAGCAGGGCCGGGCGGTGGATGATATTCAACAGGAATGGGCGCAAAGTTCGCCCCGGCCGGTATTTTTAGACGGGGTGATGGGCGCGGGCAAGACGGAGGTGTACATTCGCCTGATTGCCGATATTCTCGAAAAAGATGAGACGGCTCAAGTTTTGGTGCTGGTGCCGGAAATTTCCCTGACCCCGCAACTGTTGGAGCGTTTTGAACAGCGGTTGGGTTTTCAGCCCCACCTGTGGCACTCGGCCGCCGGGCAAAAGCACCGCAAGGAAACCTGGTGGGATGTGGCCCACGGGCGGGCCCGTTTGGTGGTGGGGGCTCGCTCGGCACTGTTTTTACCATTTAAAAATCTTTCGGCCGTGGTGGTGGATGAAGAACACGACGGCAGTTACAAACAGGAAGATACCTTCCGCTATCATGGGCGGGATATGGCGGTGGCATTGGCGAAAATCTGGGCGGCGCCGCTGGTGCTGGCCAGCGCCACACCCAGCTTGGAAAGTTGGCAAAACATGGCCAGCGGGCGTTATAAACAAGTGACCCTGAGCGCCCGGCACGGCGGCGCGCAAATGCCGAAAATTCGCCTGATTGATATTAAAAAATCCAAACCCGACCCCGACAGCTGGCTAAGCCCTGATTTGCTGGCGGAATTGGAAGGGCGTTTAGAGCGCGGGGAACAGTCATTAGTGTTTTTGAACCGCCGTGGGGTGGCGCCGATGCTGATTTGCGGCGGCTGCGGGCATCGGGTGGAATGCCCGCAGTGCGATGCTACGCTGGTGGTGCACGGCTATAAGCTGGAGTGCCACTTTTGCGGCTTTACCGAAGACCGCCCCACCCAATGCCCCAAATGCGGGGAAGAGGCGTTGCGCGCCTTTGGCCCGGGAACGCGCAAAATTGTGGGACGGCTGGAGAGTTATTTCCCGCAGGCAAAAATTGCGGTCGCCGACAGCGACGCTATTAAAAGCCCGGCGCAAATGGATGAGCTGGCGCAAAAGGTTCACGCCCATGAGGTGGATATTCTGGTGGGCACGCAGATGGTCGCCAAGGGGCACCACTTCCCCAATTTAACGCTAGTGGGGGTGGTGGATGCTGATATGGGGCTGGCGCACGGGGACCTGCGCGCGGCTGAGCGCACCTTCCAATTGTTAATGCAGGTGGCCGGACGGGCCGGGCGGGAACAAAAGCCCGGCACGGTATTGCTGCAAACCCATGAACCGAACCATCCGGTGTTTGAAAAGTTGATTCATATGGACCGGGACGGCTTTTATGATGTGGAGCTGGAAAACCGTAAAAGCTGGCAAGACCCGCCGTTTGGGCGGTATATTGCCCTGCTGTTGACCGGGCACGAAGAAGGGGTAGTAAAACAAGCGGGGCTGACCCTGGCGCAAAGCTTTGACCAGCAAGACGGCTTTACCCTGCTGGGCCCCGCGCCGGCACCAGTCACACGGGTAAAGAACCGTTACCGTTACCGCCTGTTGGTCAAATCCACCGCGCCGGCCCACCAAAAGGTGAAGGCGTGGGTGGAAAAAACCCCCATCCCCAGCCGGGTGCGGGTGGATATTGATGTGGATCCGCAGACCTTTATGTAAAAATTTTTACTAAATTTTTGTCAAATTTTAATATTGGGGGTTGAAAAGAAAATGGCGGATACATATTCTAACTGGGTGCGGTTGTGAACTTGAGCCGCCAAAAGACCAAAACCAAGACCTTTTTAATCTTTTTCTGACATATTTTATTTTCTGACGCGGTTAAGTGTCAGTTATTGATGTTTCTTTGTATGAGCTGGAGTGGCCGGGGCTTTAAAACCCTTGACCACCTTTTGTTGTATACAAATTGGCATCTCTTTTGCAACACCATGAACAGGCGAAGCAGGCTTAAAACGATTGAAGTTTGCTTGAATGAAAACGTTGCATATAAAATATGTTTGTGAGATTAGGGGGTTAAAGGAGATGAACACCTTGTTTAAGAAGTGGAGAAAATCAGTTGAAGGTTTGGCCTATGACGAGTTAATTCTCGTTGTGGCGATGGTATCCAGCCTGGGGGCCTTTGTGGCCGTTTCTGTGCCGTGGGATACCGTATTGAAATCAAGTTCAGCTAAAGTTGTGGATGAATTTGCCGCCATTGAGCTGGCCAACCGCGCGTTTTATGACCGTTACCGCCTGTGGCCGCATGAAACCACCACCGGTGAAGACACCAAAAACATTGCGGTATTGGTAAACCGCGATGCGATGAAATTCCCATATAACACGATGCGTTCGTTTACCAGCATGCTGCCGGAAGGTACGTATGAGGTATCGGAAGGTGGCGACACCATTTTGCACACCATTGGTGACGGCGGCCGTGTAACCCAGCGTGAGGTAAACGGACAAGATGGCCGTTACCTGCAAATCACCATGGAAAATGTATCTTTGGTGGACGCGCGTAAAATTGATGAATCCATCGACGGGATTTATGACCCGGACAGCGGTCGTGTTTCCGTAAGTTATAACGACACCACGGCAAACGTGCACTACCGCGCTAACCGTATTTAAGTTCTCAGCCACCCTGGTTGTGTAAGCACTAAAAAGACCGCCGGAGAGGGCGGTCTTTTTTTTATTCAAAAATACCTAACGGTTCAGCGTTGCGGAGGATTTTGTCCCTTATGTCTGCATCATAAGCAGCCAGCGGCGGGTGTTCAACGCAGGTGAAGGCGCCCTTTTTAAGGTGCGCCAAAAGACGCTTGGGTGGTTTATTGGGGTGGGTGGCCAGCGGCAAAATATGCAGGCAGCGGTTGCTTTTTTCCGCCATATTTAGGCACCATGGGCGGGTGTGTGCATGGGTGATAAGGGTAATGGTGCCGTCAGCTTTGGTGGCGGTCATCAGGCCATTCAGCCACGCCAGGAAGGCGGCCTTATCAATGCCGTGGGCGTGATCTTTAGCAGGGTCAGGGGTGGTAAAGCCATCGGCGTGGTTATGAAAAGGCGGGTTAGCAAAGCTGTGGTCAGCGAGTGTGCTGGTTTTATAAGTGCGGATATCCGCTTGAGCCAGAGTTACACGCGTGGCCAGTTGGTTGTTTTGAATGTTTTGCTGGCCAAGACGGTAGAGCTCTGGGTGGTTTTCAATGGCGTCCAAATGGGTGGCGGGGCAGCGAGTCAGAAGGCTCAGCCCGGCGGCACCGGTGCCAAAACCGGCTTCGAACAGGTGGTCGTTCTTGTTGGCCGGGACGGCGGCGGCCAGCCACAGGGCGTCCTCGGTAGGGGTATAAAGGTTGGTTTTAACCAGCTGCAGGCGGTTGCCGTAAAAGCCGAAGGTCTCCATACAGTTTGTTACAGGCTGCTGGTAGGGCGCTCAGCCGCTGGCATTTGCTGTTCCCGCTCTTCTGGGGCCGGGCCGCTGGGCGCTGGGGCCTGTTCTGTCGGCTCATCCTCTTCCACACCTTCCAGCTCTTCCAAGGTGCCCATGTCGTCATTGGTGGCCTCTTCGGTTGGCTCATTTTCTTCTGGTTCGGCCGCCGGCTGGGTGGGGGAGGCGTCTTCAGCGGCTTCGGCTGGCTTTTCTGTACTCACGGCATTGCCGGGGTTGGGAACAATCAGGCGCAGCTGGTTGCCCGCCACACCGCGGCCTTCCACAATGTGGCTGTAGCTGGAGCGGCTCCAGTGGGTGTTGTGTCCGGCACAGACCACATAATTGGCCAGAATATGGCAGCGGATGGAGGCCTCTAACGTGGCGCCATTTTTGCCGTAAGGGTATTTGTAGTTAAAGTCTACCGTATGCGTACCGCTGTTATAGCGGCCGGTCAGGCTGCGCGGTTCAGGTGAGGTGGGGTGAATCACCGTACCGTAAACAGGGTAGACCGGCTTGGCGCGTTCACCGCCGACGAGGGGGCGGAAGCCGCCCATTTCATCGGTTTTGATGTCAATAATGGTGCCCACCGGCAGCACGTGGCTGGTGTTGGTGTCTTCCACCGATAATTGCTCGACAATGCCGTATTTACCGTCGGGGAAGATAAAGGCGTTGGTAGCCGGTGTAATGCGTTCCATGGTGTAGGTTTCACCCTGGTCACCGGCCATAATTTCGGCTGTGCCTGGCTCAAACAGGTTGATGGCGCGCACATCGCCAAAGATGCGTTCAAAACTTTTGGGCAGGTCAACCGCGGCTTTGTTTTCTTCTTTAATTTCCACGCTTTCACGGTCGGGGTCCATAAAGACTTTAAACGACGCGCGGTAGGTATTGCCGCTGTTTTCGGTTAGTTTTTCCGGGTCCGCGATGCGCACACTGCCCACGGCGTTAATCAATGTTAAGCGCACCCCCAGCAGGTCCACCAGCTCAAGCGGAGAATCGGAGGTATTGGCCACCGCGGAAGTGGGAATGGGTTTGCTTTCAAAATTCAGATCGACCGAGGTTTGCGGTTCAATCGTGGCCAGAATCACGTTCATGTTATCGCTTTGTTCATCGGCCAAATAGGTTCCTTTGGCCTCTTCCAGCATTTGGCGGTACAGCTGAATGTACGGCTTGGCCTGATTCAGATAATAGGCATCCTGCAGCAGCACAAACAGTTCAGCCGCTTTGCGGCGCTCGCCGTTTTCAAAGGCATCAATGGCGAACATCAGCGTGGTGAACTGCGGCTTAACAGAACGCAGGGCCTGTTTAAATTCCGGTTCTACATTGGCCCAAATCTGACGGGCTTCTTCCAGATTTTTCACGCGGTTTAAGGTTTCACCAATGACAAACAGCAGCGGAACTTCCGGGTGGGTGCGATGGATTTTAAACCCGATTTCCGCCATTTCGCCGGAGTCCAGCGAATCATCACGCATCAATGCGGACTTAATGGTATTAACAAGGTATTGCTTGCGCTCTTCGCGAGGGAATTTTTTCTCATCAAATTCTTCAAACAGGCGGTACATGGCAGTGGCGGTACCGTATTTACCCTGCGCGCTGACAATCACGTTTTTCAGCTGGGTATCGACAATTTCCGGCTGGTCGCTGAAGTAATCGCGCAGAAAGTCAAACTTTGGCCCCAAATCAAAGGCCACATCGGGCTGAGGCTGAAGGAGCATGTCAGGCGATTCGGTGCTCAGCTCTTTAATCAGGCCGGAATTGGAGACGAATTCATCAAAGCTTTGCAGAAGTAAAGAGTCCAGATTAAAGTCAATTTCCATATCATTAATCAGGAAGTCAGCCAAATCGGAAATACGGTCAAAATCGTTGTTTTCCCAACGGTTTTCAATGGATTGGATGACACTGGTGACAATTTCCTGCTTGCGCGGTTTGGCCAGATCGGGGCGGAACGCGGCATAGCCGACAATATATTCGTACTGTTTGTTTTTCACCGCTTTGTCCAAGGCCTGACGGGTAAGGGAATTCACACGGTTGCTGACCTCTTCCGACCCGCGGATGGCGATTTTGGTCAAAAACGGCAGGGCGTTGCGGTTTTCACGGATAGCGTCTTCCGCCAAGGCAAATAGACGGGTGTTATATTCCTGTACGATGGAGGCCGGGATGGTCTTCGGATCCAGATTTTCAAACAACTCGCTGGTATCACCGGCGTTGCTGGCGAACGTGCTGGTGTTGTTTAAAAACTCCTGCCACGCATCCGGCTGTTGCGGGTTGATGGCGAGGGAAAGCTGTTTGAGTTGGAGTTTTAATGCCGCTTTGGGGTCGGCCAGCACTTGCTCCTGCACCTCAGGTGTTGGGGTGCCGTCATCGGCGGTTTGTTTGTCGCCTTCTACCGCGACCGGGGTGTTTTCCGGCGCTAAATAGCTGGGCAGGGCATCGTTTAAAAAGTCTTCATCATTGGCCATGGCTTTTAGCGCGCGGCCCATGTATTGTTTGGCCTGCTCACTTTTAAACACCGCTACACCGGTGCCGTCGACACGGGTTTGGAAGTCGGCAATAAAGTTGCTGGTGCCGCTGGCGGGGTTGAGGGCGTTTTCGTAAATATACAGGGCATAGGGCAGGGCCATGTAAGCCTGTGGCGGCATGTTGGACGCTGTGCCCACCTTGGCGCGCATGGCAGGCAGGCGCACACGCAGGGCCTTTTCATCGTTGTTAATCAAGCCGGTTAAAAAGCCGATGTATTGGGTCATGAACTCTTCCTGTCCGCCTTCGGCCAGCAGGGTCATCAGCAGGCTGTTGGCAGCGGGGATTTCCATAGCCATCAAGTGGTCAATGGCAATATCCAGCATCATGGAGTGGAAGCGCACTTTGGATTTGTCATCCGGCAGGGCTTTGACCAGCGCAATCAATTCCGCCGGGTGGTTGGGCGTGCGGGTGAGCTGTTTGGCCTGATTCAGAATGTTGTTGTAAACATCAATGGTTACACCATCTTCGGTCGTTACAGGGCCGGGTACAAATTGCAAATGGGCCGAGACTTTTTGCAGCAGGGCGGGGTTGGAATCAAAACAGTTGGTTTTCAGGCACAGGTTCAAAGCGGCTTCGGCGGCCAGAGCGTTGTACAGCTGGTCTTGCGGGGCTTCAGAGAGTTTTTCATCCAGCCATTGGACCGCTTCCTGCGGTTCGCCGTCAGCCAGAAGGCCTTGGACTTTTTCCACCGGTTTTTCGGAACAGCCGCTTAGTACAATAGCGCTGCCGCATAACAAAAAGGTGTAAATTCGTGCTTTGAACATCGGTTTTTTCCGTTATTTTTTGCCCACAAATGCCTGCCTTGCCCATAATGGACCATGCTTTTTTAGCATAGCATAAGCGTTGTAAAGTTTGCCGATATGGTGCATTATGCGCGGTATGAAAAAGATAATTATAACCACCTGTGTTGCAATTTGGTCTGTGGCGGCGGCCGCCGGCGCGTGGGCCAATGACTGGTACCAGGAAGGCGAGCGAGTGGCCTATGATATTCGCTGGCTGGCGCTCAAAGCCGGGGAGGCGGAGCTGATGTTCGCCCCTGACCACGACAATAACACGTATACCGTGGTGGGCCGGGCCTGGACAAGCGGCACGCTGAATTCCTTTGTGCGTATTTATGACCGTTTGCGGGTGGAAGGGACACTGCCCGATTTTCTGCCCAAGAACTATCATCTGCAGCTGAATGAAAATGACTATAAAGCCAACAAACGCGTGGCCTATAACCATGTGAGTCAGACCGCGGTGTATGAAAACATTCAGGGTAAAGAAAAGCCGCGTACCTATGACATTGACGAACAGGCGCGGGATATGCTCTCCAGCCTTTTGTATCTGCGCAAAACGGTGGATGAGGTGGACATTGGCAAAACCTATACCCTGCCGGTGTTTGAGCTGGACAAAGGGGCCACCATGGAACTGGAAGTGCAAACCGTGGATACCATTAAAATCCCTCTGGGTAAAATGAAGGCACTGCGCATTCACCCGGTATTAAAGCAGGAGGTGCAAAAACCCAAGGGCAAATGGCACATCTGGGTGACCAATGACGAGCGGTTTATTCCGGTGCAGATTAAGGTGGATTTGCCGCTGGGCTCTTTTATTGCGCGGGCAAAAAAAATTGGCACGCTGGAGACGGATTCCTTCGCGCCGCCAAGCCTGCCCACCAACGGCGATATTCAAGTGCCGGCCGCCGGCGCGGCCCATGCCAACCCGGTTAATTTTTAACGAAAAGGTTTAAACCGTGAGCTATCCCCACAATCCCTTTCAAAACCAAAAAATCGCCATTATTGGTGACGCGATTCTGGACCGTTTTATTTACGGTGATGTGGAGCGTATTTCGCCTGAAGCCCCGGTACCGGTGGTGAAGGTCAGCCATCGCACCAGCCATTTGGGCGGCAGCGGCAATGTGGCGGCCAACCTGGCCAGTTTGGGGGCCAGCCCCATGCTGGTGGCGCGTATTGGTACGGATGAAGCCGGGCGCGGGTTTGAGGATATCGCTAAAAAATATGGGATGGAGCCAAAGTATTTGGTGAAAGGGGATATACCGACCATTACCAAATGCCGCATTATTGCCCGCAATCAGCAGGTGGTGCGCTATGATGAAGAACAGGTCGCGGCGTTGACCTCAGCCGAAAAAGCTAAAGTAAAAGACAACTTAACCGCTCTGGCCAAGCAGACCGATGTGGTGATTGTATCTGATTACGCCAAAGGCGTATTGGACGATGAGGTGATGGCGATGGTCAAAGACCTGTGGGCAGGCAAAACCATTTTACTGGACCCGCAGCCACATTCCCGTACCGATTACACCGGCGTGAGCTGCATTACGCCGAACCTGTCGGAAGCGTGCCTGGCGGTGGGTGAGCCGAAAGTTGCCAACACCGAAGAAAATGCTGTGGCGATTGGGCAAAAGCTGATTGAAAAATTCCAATTGGAGTATGTGCTGTTGACCCGTTCGGAAGCGGGCATGACCCTGGTGGAAAAAGACGGCAGCTTTGTGACCTATCCGGCCAAAGCGCGGGAAGTGTTTGATGTTTCTGGCGCGGGTGACACGGCCATTGCCACCTTTGCCGCTGGCCTGGCCGCCGGGTTAGGGCATAAAGAAGCGGCCCATCTGGCCAATGCCGCCGGCAGCGTGGTGGTGGGCAAACTGGGCACGGCGCTGGTGGAGTGGGCCGAAATTGCCCAGTCCTTAGAAAGCGAACACGCCGCATAAACCATGGCGCGCACCCCCAAGCAACAGCCCGAGTACTGGCCAGAAGCCTGCGCTCATTTGAGTCAGCAGGACGCCGTACTGGCGGAGCTGATAACAACCTATCCGGATAGTATCCTCACCGGTCGCGGGGATGCTTTTTTCACCCTGGCGCGGGCGATTGTCGGCCAGCAGATTTCGGTCAAAGCCGCTGATAGTATATGGGCACGGTTTGAGGCGCAGCTGGGCAGTGTACACCCGCACACAATATTGGACAGTCACCACGATGACCTGCGCGCTGTGGGCCTTTCCGGTCAGAAAGTTACGTATTTAAATGAGATTGCTACCCACGCCGCCAATGGCCGGTTGAATGTGGAGGACTGGCACAGCTGGGATGATGAGGCGGTGATAAAAGAGCTTGTCAAAATTAAGGGGATTGGCCGCTGGACGGCGGAAATGTTCCTGATTTTTAATATGCTGCGTCCTGATGTGTTCCCACTGAGTGACTTGGGCTTGAAGCTGGCGATGCATAAACACTACAACGGTGGCGAAAAGCCCGAAAGTGATGCGTTTTATAGCGATATCAGCCAAAATTGGGGCCCGTATCGCACCGTGGCGACGTGGTATTTGTGGCGCAGTTTAGACCCGGTTGAGGTGGTTTACTGATTCTTCATTTGCGCTTTTAGCTCGGCCAGCTCTTTTTCCAGTTGAGCAATGCGGCGGTCTTTGTCGTCACTTTGTTGTGGTTCCGCGGTTTGGTGCTGCTCGCTGGCGGCGGCGTAGAATGGGTTGAAGAGCTTAAAGGTATTCTGCAACAATTCCATGTTCATCTTCTGCGCTTTTTCCATATCTTCAAACGCGCCGAATGGGTTGAAGGGGCCGAACATTTTATCGCCGTTTTCTTTGAGTTTGTCTTTGTTTTCCACAAACTGCGCCATGCTCATTTCCAGATACTGGGGCAGGATGTGTTGTAAGGAATCATCGTAAAAGCGCGCGATTTGGCGCAAAAAGTTCAACGGTAGAACCGGGTCACCGCGGCTCTCGGCTTCAAAAATAATCTGCGTGAGCACCTGGCGGGTTAAGTCCTCGCCGCTTTTGGCGTCCACCACTTCCAGGTTGCGGCCTTCTTTTAAAAGCTCCGCCAAATCTTCCAGCGTGACGTAGGTGCTGGTTTCTGTGTTGTACAGGCGGCGGTTGGCGTATTTTTTAATGACGACCGTATCGGACATGGCGGGTTCCCTCTGCCTTTTTAAAAATCTCAAGTTAAATTCAATCATTCTTTTTTGTGCGGTGCAAATAAAAATGGCTGACAGGTACGGGGGGATGTGCGTTAAGATGCTAAAAGTTATGACAAAGTTTACACCGCCGCCGCACCGCTTGCTCGCCCCGCGCCCGTTGGGGCTATACTTCGCGTTTTTAAACACCGCGGCGTTTATCCCCAGCCCGGCCGATTTTGCTTTTAGCCCCGACAAACTGCCATTTGTGACGATGATGGAGAATTTTCAAAAGCATATGCAAACCCTGCCCACCAGCGATACCCAGCGGTTTTTAAAAGGGGTAGAGCGTTACCGGGCTTACCCGTGGAAGCGTAAAGACAAGCGCTATAAAACCTTTTATAAACAACATAATATGCATGTTTTAGACTGCGGCGGTACGGGTGAGGCGGTGCTTTTGGTGCCGTCGGTCATCAATAAAGCCTATATTCTGGATTTAATGGATGATGCCAGCCTGGTGGAGCACCTGAAAAATAAGGGTTATCACGTCTATATGGTGGACTGGGGGGAGGCCGATGCCGCCCACCCCAAAACCATGGATGATGTGTGCCGCTTTGTGGCCCAAGCCATTAAAAAGCTAAAAAAACCATGGGTGGTAGGGTATTGCCTGGGCGGACTATTCGCATTGGCAGGCACATTATTGGCCAAGCAAAAAGTCAAAGGTCTGGCTCTGGCCGCGACACCGTGGGACTTCAGTCAAACCGAGTTTGCCCAGCAGTTAAAACCCGCTTATGCCGCGTATGAGTTGTTTTTAAATGGTCTGCCTGTCGTTCCGGTGGATGTGATTCAAACCCAATTTGCCACATTGGCCCCGTTTGGCGCGATTCGCCGTATGCAGGCTTTTGGTGAAATTGATGATGAGAAACAGTTGCAACGTCTAACCGCCATAGAAGACTGGCTGGCCGACGGGGTGGATGTGGACACCGCCATTGCCAAAACGCTGATTTTGGACTGGTACGGCAATAATGCCCCGATGGAAGGTAAATGGGCGGTAGATGGCGTAACCATAACCCCCAAAGCCTTAAATATACCGCTGTTGTGTATTCTGCCGCAGAATGATGCCATTGTGCCGTTGGGTGCGGCCATTGCCGCCTGTGACGGGGTAAAAGATGTGAA
>MDTD01071570.1_pt1 | contig 14619 bp, 19 predicted proteins | sample 811221 | NCBI WGS metagenome assembly MDTD01 (sample SAMN05326646, study PRJNA326480) | marine metagenome | isolation source: seawater | place: Pacific Ocean: South West | collected 2011
GTAGCACCTGCTGCACCTGCACCTGCACCTGCACCTGCTGCACCTGCTGCACCTGCACCTGCTGCACCTGCTGCACCTGCTGCACCTGTTACTACAGGCGCCACTAATGGAGCTACTACTGCTGCTGGCATGATAGTCGGATAGAGCGGAACATAAAAACAGTATCGCAATGTACCACATTTCATGGGTGACCGTGAGGTATTGGTCTACAAGGGTCGCTCTTACATACAAGATAGGCCAAAAAGATTAGCACAAGCCAAAGTGCAGAGGCTTGCTAGAAAAACCAAAAATCGCAAAACTAGGGCTAGGTATGCCCGAAATTTATCTCGCGGTAACATTAGACCAAAGATGCGTAGACAAACTGGACTTGTCAGAGTGGTGAGAAGAAAATGAACGCCTTCGACCAAGCGTGGACTGTGCTGAAGGGACCGAGGATAGCACGCAAGAAGGGGCAGCCCGCGAAATCCAAAAAGCACTCTGACCTGTATACCGATGAAGACCCAAAGGGCACGATACACGGCCTCGGCTTCAAGGACCCGGCGAAGGCCAGAGCGTCGGTGGCGAAGATACGCGGCAGCAGTCGCAGTCACGCTCACAAGACCCAAGCCGCGATAGCCATGGAGCAGAGGGCGAGGGAGATGGGCAAGACCAGTGAGGCTGCAATATACAGGAGATTTATTGAGCAACAAAAGAAGAAAACCAAGGAGAGAGCAAAATGAACCCTTTTGAGCAAGCTTGGATGCTCTTGTTGAAGGAGATGCTACCTCCTAATTACACACAAATTGGTAATGAAGAGAAGGATTTGGATGCAGCAGAAAGAGCTTGGCAGATGCAATATGCAAAACCAAACCCAGTTACTGCACCACAAGTCGATGTTTCTAGACCCCCTGTTGTTAATTTGGGTCAAAATTTCTTCGCTCCTCACTCTCATGAGAGATTGACTGACAGAGAAAGAGTAGTAAATGAGAGAGAACAACAAGAGGTTAGAGATAGAATAACAAGCGCTATGGGAGATTTTTTGGATGAATACGGTCTTTACAAACCCGGTGCGCCAAGAAACTTAGCAATCAGAACTCACATTTTGGATGAACATAGAATACCAGATGAAACTTACACAAAGAGCAACGGTGATTCAATTGTTGCTATCGTAAGACCACATAGAAAAAATAACATGAAACCTGAGCTAAACACAGTCATGCTACGTCGCTCGGAGATGCATCACGAGGCACCTCAACCATTCAAGGCTGCCGCTATGAGTGTCGATAAAGTAGTAAATGCACACGGTATGTCGAAGAAACAGATGAAGAGGTTGGCGGCCATGAGAAGGCAAAATCGTACCATCCGAACTGGGGAACCAATGAACATAGCAATGCAGTTGCTCAAAGAAGATGATTTTCCCCGTGAATCATATGAGGAAGTATTCGGTGAACGCGCTCCCGATATTCATCCGGGTCACGTATCGGAGTTGGGTTTGGAAGGCGACTCATCTTTATCCGATGAATCTAATCGAAGAGCAAACGCTTACAGAGAGGCGTATATTGATGGGAGATACGACCCCGGTGAATACGGTCCATGGTGGCAAGGATTACCTGAACAGACTGAAACAACCGGCACAAAAGAAGGCGATGTTGAGTTCACATCAGGCCATATCAACGCTGTCGAGCGGGGAATCAATACTGGAGACTTAGGAGACTTATCCGTTAGGGATATTGCGCTTTTAAGAGCATTAGTATTGGGACAATACAATGAACTACCAATAAGAGTTAATCAGGCTAGAATACAGGATGATGAAGGCCCTTCTTTCTATGGATTTCCATTTAATGATGCTACTCGTTTTACCCGTAGCGAACCAATGGACATCGCAATGCAGTTGCTCAAAGAACGTAAGTCACCAGAAGCTATGAGGCGTAAGTTGGAGTATGACAAGAGGTATGAAAAGACCCCTGAGAGAAGAAAGTACCAGCGTGAATTACATGCTGAAAGAAGAAAAAGAGGCATTTACGGCTCTGGCGACCACATGGATGTGAGCCACACACAAGGCGGTAAGTTGACTCTTGAGCCTGAGCATGCTAATAGAGCCAGACATTTCAAGAATCGAGGTACTCTAAGGAGAGTGAAAGTAAGATGAGACAGACTGAACTCGGTGAGTTTCATCAAGATTTTCCTAGTAGCATGGGCCCAGTTAGCGAATATCATGGTACTGTTGATATGCCAGCAGTTATGGAAGAGGGAATCAGGGGAGGTCCAACCACAGGTAGGTCCAAACGCTACATTCCCAAACCACTAAGGGGAGAGGAAAAAATATCATACACTTCACCTGATAGGGAGCTGGCACTTAGGTTTGCACAAGAAAGAGCCAAAAAGCTAGGCTTACCTCAGAGTAGCGTAGGCGTGGTTGGCGTGAGAGCAGGGGGACTTTCAGAACCAGTAAGACAAGCAGAGCCAGCAGGTGGTGTATTTGCTGGAACTGAGAGTAATGTCAGAGCTGGTGGTATACCTAGACAGAACCTTGTGCCATTGACTTTGAAATCTGAAACCTGTGATTGTTGCACACCAATGCAACAGGCTTCCATGGCTCTTTTGGACTCTGTTTTTGAAAAAGGAAAGAAGAAGTCAAAGCCGTTTCACGGTTACAATCCCAAGAGGCATCATAGAAAGGGTGGCTTAAATGCTGCTGGTCGTGCTAAGTTCAAGCGAGAGACAGGCGCTAATCTAAAACCACCTGTCACAACCAAGCCATCCAAACTCAAACCCGGAAGCAAGAGGGCCAAAAGGCGCAAGTCATTCTGCGCTCGTATGAGTGGTTCTAAGGGACCAACTAGTAAGGACGGTAAACTAACTCCCAAAGGTGCAGCATTGAAGAGGTGGAACTGTTGATGTCGGACTGGTGGTACTTATTAAAAAAGAGAAAGGAAGCTGATTTGATTCTTCCACAAGGTAAGGAAATGATTCTTGAAGCAGATGATAAAAAACACAAAAGGGGTTTAATTGTAAAACTATTGAAAAATGGAGCCTATGAAATGGCTTATTGGTATGATGACCATGAACCATATCCAATAGAAGTCTTAGTAGATGGAAAATCTATTAAAAAAGACGCCAAGAAAGTAAAAATGCTATATCATCCTGAATTAAAAGAAATGGATAATAAGAAAAAATAACGGTGGGATATTAGATGATAGGTTCTTGTGGTTGTGGTCACTGCGTAGGTATGAACGGTGCTTGGGATGTTTTGGAAAAGAAACTCTGCCCGGAAGGAAAAGCGGCAGCAAAAAGAAAATTCAAAGTTTATCCCTCTGCCTATGCTAATGGATGGGCCGTACAGTATTGTAGAGGAAAATTCAGAGGCAAGAAGGGGAAGAAGAAATGAGCGAACGCTGCACCTGCCACAACACGTTAGTTGTGAAGAACCTGAATCGTTGGTTCAAGGAGAAGTGGGTGGACGTATCGAGGAAGGACCCGAAGACAGGCAAACATCCTCCTTGTGGACGGTCAAAGGCAAAATTATCAGGAAAGGGCTACCCGAAATGCAGACCCTCAGTAAAGGTATCGAGCAAGACTCCGAAGACATCTGGAAGCATGTCAAGTGGACAGAAACGGGCCGCAACAAAAAGAAAGCGGGCCAAAAAGCAGGGTGTTGGTGGGAAACCGACGATTGTTAAGTCTAATTGGGTTAAAATCGTATAATTCTAATTATTCTATTATTCCTTTAGATGAAATAATAATTATTATAGTGTATAGAAAGAATAATGAATAATTGAAAACATCCTCCAATCTAACCTATAATTAGGTCAAAAGTCTTAAGATGTCCCCTACTGTGCCCCAGTACGAGGTCAGTTCACATGGATTGGAACAACGATGGTCAGGTTGATAACGCTGAACTAAGATTGACAGGTTTAATTTTAGCACAATCAGCATTAATAGGAGTAGCAGTGGGAGTCTTTGACTCAGGGATATGGTTGCCAGCAGGTGATGGCGACCACATAGTAAATGGTATGACATACGCAATGGGTGCTTTAGCAGTTCAGATTTTAGCTTACTACGTTTTCAAAATGTTCTTTGAACAGTCTATGAAGGTGAGAGTTAATACTCAGAATCTACAACGTGAGAGGGAAATTAGGCTTAGAAGCATGCAAACAGAGCATGAGCAAAGAAGAATCGACATGGAACTTAGAATACAGGAGATGCAATTAGAAAGAGAATTAATGGCTTACAAGCAAAATCCTAGTCTTTTAATGCAGGAAACAATTACTGTACCAGTTCCACCGAAGCCACAGAACACAGTAATGAGCTTAGGTCTTGATAAATTAGGCAACAATCAGCAAGAGTATACTGCGCCTAGAGTTGTGCAAAATCCCGGCGTCACTACTCTTTCCCTAAATCAAATGGCTGATGATTTGGTAGAAGAGGAAAAGAAGTCTAAAGTGCGTTTAAAGAAGGACGGGACCCCAGACCTTAGATACAAAAACAATTGAGAGAGGTTCCAATGGGACGCATATTCAAAACCCCAAAGGATGATTCCGTAGAAGAAACATTGAGAGCCATGCACTTGGCTAATACATTCGATAATACATACGAATGGGGCGTTGGTTGGCTTAGAACAATCATCATCAGTGGCGCTACCGCATTAGCTGTTAGTGCTGTAGAGGCAAATAGTGCATACAGTCTTTGGGAAATGACCGTAGAATGGGGCTACGGCTTAATCTCAGATTTTGGTAATTGGTTGATTGGTCTGGTGCCTTAGATGAGCATGGCTGGAAGCGCCTTAGTTGGCGCAGCCATTTGGGGTAGAACCCTCTATGACTCTTGGAGGCCAAGAAGAGTGGGAATCTATGGTGCTTCTTTAGTTGGAAAAACCACTCTCGATAGATACATGACCACACCCGGTGAGATGGAGGAGATACCTGAAGAGGATAGGACTAAGCATTACAAGTTGTTAAGTCAATACATTCTACCTAAACCCACGGCTAAAAGAGTGAAATATGACAATCACACTAGATTAGTTCACTCTTCTGATATGGGCGGTCAGAAAGAATACTGGAATCTTTGGATAGATGATATGGTCGCCAGACAGGTGGAGGCTGTAGTTTTCATGTTTGATGACCGAGCATTCAAAGGGGGGAAGGAAAGTCTTGACCAAATAGCAGGTTTCAAATTTTTAGTGGATGTGCTTACCACTAGAAACTGGAGATATCGAAATCTACGTTCTTGGTGGAAGGGAAGGAAATACTCCCCAAAGGTGATTATGCTAGTGGCTAACAAGGCGGATAGGTTCTTTGATGAGACTGCTAGTAGATTATGGCCACAGGGAAGAATAGGCGAACACAAGATATTCGACCCATTCAGAGATGACCTCATTAGACTACAAAAAGCGGGCATACCCACTAAACGTTCCTTTATGGCTACGAGGATAGGTTGGAACGTCGAACCTACTATGATAGAACTTCTGACCTCATGAGTGACCTTTTTGATATATGACATGGTGCGATTAACATGGCTGGCGGCGGTTCCACCACAGTTCTTGTGTCCACAGGTGGGAAAAGCAACTCTCTCAGAACCACTTTTCCTATGTGGCTGGTTGAACAGTTTGAGTTGAAATCCGGACAAAAGGTAGAATGGAAGGTCGCATCCGATGAATCTGGGGAATTGTTCATCAAGGTAAAGCCACGAGGTGTCTCCGATGGTGCTTGATATCCCAGACAACATGTATCGCCAAGTGACTGGACAAAGACTACAACCAACGCAGTCGCTTTCACAAATGAACGAGGCAGCTATGCTAGCCTTGTCTCAACAAGGAAACCAAAATCTTTCACACGCTGCGTTGGTTGAACAAGCTGTTGCACAACAGCAAATGCAAGCTATGGGTCAACAGAAAAACCTTGAAGTTCCCAAAGTGAATTTTTATCCTAGTACACATCCAGACCCTAGAAAAGCTAGAAAGCAAGACATAAAACAGGCTTACAAATTACTTAGGCCCACAAAACGCTCTATATTAGACCCTAGAAGATGGCTCGGTAGTAAATACAGGTATACTAAAGACACAGGTACTTGTGTTATTGATGGGTGTAATGTTAAGGAACTTATTGAGTACGACAATCTTTACGCACGTATAACTGATGAGGAAACAGGAAGAAGTCTGTGGGATATGTATTGGCAAAATCCTGTAACTGGACAGACTGAAGCGTTTGTGGCTCGTGAGGGAGTCACTAGTGGTAGAAGAATGAAGGGCACTTACTGCCCAGAGCATCTACATTTGTATCATCTATTATGCAAATGGGAAGCTGAACAGGAGAGAGAAGATGAGATGAAACCTTCTAGATTCCGCGATAAGATGAAGAAAGGAGTTAGTTTAGTTACTGTTCCTGTATCCATCATGTCTCAAAAACAAGGTCCTACACATAGCTTAGTTCAGAAATATGAGAGTTTCTTTACTGAAATAGAGAAAGACGCAATCAAATCTAAAGGAATTAATGTTTGGCATATTCCAAATCCTGAAACTGGCAATAATGACATCACCATGGTTCAGTTTGATATGAGAATGTTCCAGAAGGAGTTACTAGAGGCATCTATGCCCACACCGGCTTTCCAAGCCCTTCTCAACCAACAGCCTCAAACCCAAACACCTCTACCGCCAACACAGGAGGTGGCACAGTGAGTTTGGGCATAACTTCAAACAACACACAGCAAAGTGGCCTTTCTCTTGGTGTCTCTGGTATGCAAAATGGATATCAACAAAATAGCATGATGGGGGCTCAGAACAATTTTATGAATGGTATGATGGGTGGTATGGGAGTAAATCAGCAATACTACAATGCTCCAGTCGCACCACCTAGTGATACTGAGATTCTAGCATCTATGCTTGGTACCATACAACCTATTGATAGATTCATTATTAGTCAGAATATGCCTATATTTGTAGAAATGTTGAGTAATATCTCTGCTTTTTCAATACTTAACATTCTAAAGAACTGTTCTTTCAAATTAGATGATGAGGGAGTTATGAAAATGGATTTACAGTCTCTTCCATCTGACCTACAGACTCTAAGTGCTGAAAACATAATAGCACAACTAAGTAATATGCAAAATGCATCGCAACAAGCTGTTACCATGGCTCAACAAGAGCGTGATAGAATAATAGCAATTTCACAACAAAGTCTCCTTCAAGGCGCTCTGGGCGCAGCCTTGGAGGACCAAACTTTCCTTGAGAATGCCGGAAGCGCAGCTGGTGGAATGATAAGAAGCGCATTCGGATTGAGGTGATTAAAATGATGAGCGGAGCAGGAAGTCCTACGGATTACATACCAAAACCAATTGCTGAAATGACCATGCAAATGATGTCACCGAAAAGAAGTGTAATCATTGACATGGTTATGGTTCAACTAATTAGTGCAATTCTATTAGGTCTAGGTATTCTATTCTTTAGAGGTAATGAGTTAACTGCATCTGAAACATCGTCATATATGATTGGTGTATTTATTTCATTTATGCTATTAACGTCTATTTATGCTAGAATCACTAGATAGAATTATGAAACTACCCACTACATCGGACCACCGTGGGCGAGCAGGTCACCAAGCGCTCTTGTGCATTTTGTCAGCATCCTGATAGAGCAATTTATGAAGAAGCAATGCTCAATGGCGAGATGACTGCCAAGCAATTAGACAAAGAAATGAGCTGGAGAGCAAACACCGCTGACAGGCATTTTAGAAACCATATGGGTGAGTACCATATGGCTGCGAATCCTAGTTGTGTAATTTGTTCACATCCAGATAGAGCAGAGTTTGAACATCGATATTTCACAAATGGCTCGGAGTCAGATTCCATAGCAGAGGAATTGGGTGTAGCGGAGAATACAGTGTTCCATCACATGAAATTTCATTTTCAACCTTTAGTGCAAAAATCAGCGGCAACTGAAGTAGCCATCCAAGTTGGAAATGAGATGAATGTACTACGTGGTAATGTAGAAAGATTGAACAGTAGATTGAATGAATTCTTAGACGAGACTAGCATACATGAGGATGGTTTTGTCAGGGACGCAGTAAGTTTGCACAAAGAGGTTAGGGAGTCTGTTAAGGATTTATTGAAAATGAACGATACTTGGGGCACACAAAGCGATACACCGCAAATAAATCAAACAATAAACGTCTTGAAAGTCGAGCTTGCTAAAGAGAGTCCAGAAACTTGGAAGCGGATAAGAGAGACACTTTTGGAAGCGGAGGGCGAGGAAATATGATTTCTATAAGTGACCTCATGCAGATTAGCCATCCCGGTCATAGACATTACATATCTCAGAAAAATATACATGATGATGATTTACCACTTTTCTTAGATTATTGCGTAACAGTGGTTGAGAGGTTCAATCATCATTCCGAAAAGAATTTTCAAACCAGTCTTGAAAATAAAGATTGTATAGTTAACATAGTTGATTTAATGGCCTCATTACATGTGACTGATGAGCCTGAACATGTGTTTGAAATAAGAAAAAAATTACACAAGGAGCTTTCTAATTTTAATTACATTTGTACAGTCATGGCTAGATGTTTCGTAAGTCCGGGCTTTGTGAAAGAATTCTACGAAACTCTTTCTAAGAAACTAAACGATGAAATAACAGTATACGCGGGGTTGGAATTATGACGGAGGGTATGCAGGGACGTTCCTCCGATACGAGGATGTATAATCCACGTAGTGAATCATCACATATGTATCGAAATAATCACGAAGAAGATACGTACAGTCCTGACGACGCAAAGCATCGTGATGAGAAATATGAAGAGAAACAAAAAAGAAAAGAAAAGGAAAAGAGAGAGCGTGCAAAAGTAAAGCACATTCGTATTAGACCGAAAGACTTACCACCCTCTGAAGAGAACGAAGATGACGATGATGGTATGTACAGCCCAGATAAAAGAAATGCTGAAAGAGAAATCTCAGCTATCACTGGGCCACCCGGTAATGGTGGTTTTCTCACAAGTCTTGCTACACAAGCAAAAGGACCCGGCGCTGCTGGTGGAAATATGTTCGCCATGAGTGAGGTTATGGATAATGCTTGGTCTAGTCTTTTAAAATCAAAAGAAAGTAAGAAAGCAAAGAAAGATAAGAAAGAGAGAAGTAAGAAATTCCGACCTTCTACGGGACAGTTCAAGATGCCACCCGGTGGTTCTTTGGGACCAAAAACTGCTACTGAGAGAAGAAGAAAAAGTGTTAGAAGGGCAGTTTCAAGAGGTAAATTAACTGGAATGAAAGATGCACCAAAAGCAGTTGAAATGGAACACAGGGGTGTGTCGGTCAAACAACCATTATCAAAAGACCCTGCTAGATATAGAGATTATCAAGGTGCGATGGAAGCTAGAAAAAGATTAGGTGGAGTAAGACAAGACACATCTTCACAAAGAAGGTTTGGACAAAGAAAATACCAAGCAGGACCAACTGGTGGCGGTAGGCTTCTTAGTGGAGTTGGTGTTAGAAAGCCCAGAATACACTCTCCTAGAATGTCACATAGAGTTTCGATGCCTCATTTAAACAGACCTAAGACTCCTTCTGCTGGATTGTCTATGGGTAAAATGGGTCTAAGACAAAGCGTAATGGGACCTCCACCAGTCACGGCGATAGCGCCACCAATGCCGATGCCAAGCCCAAACCAACAGTTTCAGATGAGTTCTGACCATATACCATACAGTGATATTCTCAAAGCAAAAATTACAGCATCGGATATAGCCGAGATGAGAAGAATGCTGTTTGAAATCAGAAGAGAACTTAGAGACAAGGACAAGAAGAATAAATCGATGGGAACCAAAGACACTGCTGGAGCTGGGGATGACAAACCCAAGAGCAAGAATGGTGGATTCAAACAGACCTCACGACCACAAGGAGGAACCGAGGACGCCACTGATATGACAGGTATCCTTCCTGAAAATCGTGGGGGAGCCACTGCATGAGCAAGGTTAGAGTTCTACCTAAAACCCTGAAAAAGAGCGATGGAAATTTCATTTATTGGGAAGGAAAACAAAGAGCCCAAAGACATCCACCGGAAGAGGTCAAGAACACTGACCCAAACGGGATAGACCACGCTCCTCCTTTCGCACATACTGGTAGTCATGCTGAAGAAGAAACAGGGGAGTTTGGCGTTGGAAATATAATACCCGGAAAATATGAAATCGGACCACATGGCGAATTGGTGTACAAAGACGAGCTTGGTGGCCTACATTTTCATGGTATAGATGGTGTTATACACAATTTGGGTAATTTACTCAAGAGTGAGGGTATTGATGATGATGCTGCAAAGTTGGTTCAAGAAGCCATAGAAGCAACAAACAATGACCCTCTATATAGAGACAATCCAGATAATCACCTTCCCGATATAGGTGATAAGGCTTGGCGAAGGCTAGTCATGAGTGACTACCAAGGACCTCAATTTGAACGAGAAGGAAGAGCTAGACAGCATTATGTTACCATCGATGGACAGAAACAACTGATAACTGGTTACAGAAATTTTCATGGTGTTAAATCACCTCACGGGATGTTTCTAGATTCCTTGGCTAATCCTTTTCAACCCGCTCTCGCTAGAATCCTAAAAGAAAAACATAATCTTGACCCACCACAAGGTAGAAATGATTTTCTTACCAGACCACATATAAGAAGCGCTTACCTAAGTTTTGCACTAAGTCCAAAATCAACCCCTGAAAATCCGCAATATTACAGAAATAATACTTCAGCTAGAACAGGGCAAGTGTATGGTGGTAATTATCAGACAAGGCACGCTTTCAGAAATGATATACTTTCTAGATTGAGTGAAGCCGGGATAGATACTGATATTGCTTTTCCTGATACATCAGCATATGGCATAGCACATATGTTACCTGATAGATTCTTTAGAAGAGTTAGAAAAGGCACACGAAAATATAGCGAGGGTGCAGAACCAACAGGGGCAGTAAGAGTTGCTAATCAAGAAATCATGGATGCGATAGGGCACAGTAGTGTAGGTGGAGAAGCTATTGCTACGGGAAGAGTGAAGCAAACTCTGAATCCACTTGAACACCCTGCTCTTGCCAATACTATGTATCAGGGAAGGCCACTTTCACAAATTCTAGCTACTGACGGACAAAGAGAAGAGTTTCTTTTTAAATTACTTGGTTATGATGCTTTTATGAAAATATTTGGCAAAACTTCACCAGATTCACCTGCTGGTAGACTTGCTAGCGCCTTCACTGAGTTGCACACGGGACTCCAAGACACTGCTGAATTACCAGCAGGTGCTTTGGATTTAGGTGGCATTCAAAATCACGTCGGTGCTGTACAAGGGAGGTACGGAACTGGTAGGCATCTCAGAGCCAAGGACATGCGTGCTTTGGCACTTCATAGTGGACATGAGGAAGCGATGGGTAACAATGCTGGTAATTTCAAACTGAGAACTACAGAATTAACCCCTGAGCTAGAAGCGAAGTACAACATAAAGCATCATGAGCCATATGAAGGCGAAGTGGAGGAAATCAGAGGTGTCATGGAAGCGATATCAGAGTTCTTAGCTGATGCGAAAGGTCATGAAACAAGACTAACTCATCCAATAGACTTACCAACACAACCTGCGGTCAGCACCAGTTTTCAATTACCAACTAATCAAGGTATGAGTTTGGCAGACCATGTAAGGTACTCCCCTCTTGTTGAAAACACAATAGCCGAAGGAACTACAGAAGCGATGGGTGGCTCAACACAAGATTTGCCACCTGCACCAGTCGTACCTCAAGTGACACAAATGGCCACACCACCTAGTAACGTAGCACAAACACAACCACCAACTTCTGCAAATCTAGCAACTCCTAGTTTGACGCCTGAGCAAATCACCGCTGCTAGAGCAGGGGCGGCTAATCTTAGTGATGACCAGTTGAGACAACTGATAAGAACAGGCGGTGCTAGGTCTGGTGGTAGCACTGCACCAATTACCCAACCAGAAATACAGCGTTTTAGAGGCGCTTTCAGTGACCCGTACCAGAGACTCATCACAGAGTACATGAAAGGAGAGGGTTCGGTTGAAGAAGTGCAAGATAGGCTAATCAAGACCATGGAAAGACTTCAAATCAAAGATGCTAAAACCGATTCCACAATAATCAAGCATGTAAGTAAAGATAAGCTTTCCATAGATTCTCCTCATGATGTTTCCACAATTGCCAAAAAGCTTGGCCTCGCCCCTCAAGATATCAGGTTGATAAACGAGAGCAAGGGTGATTGGATGAGGTTGAACAAGTCTTTCGGTTTCTCTGAGAGAGATATCAAGATAGTCAAGCTGTCTTTCAGGGGTGATTGAGATGGGTAATGTCTATGTTTTGAGGAAGCAGAATCCTGATGAATTTATACCTGCACAAACTGCTTTACAAATGGACTCATCTGGTCAAGGTTCCTTGCAGATTCCTATTGGCACAGGCAAAGGAATGACTAGTCCCTTGAAATTCTTACCTTACTTAGCAGGTGGATACGGCGCACTTAGAACTCTAGCTAGTCGTGACCAGACTGACCTTGGCTCTGCTTTGGCTTCGGCAGGAATGGCTGGATTAACCAATTACTCTACTTTCAATCAGTTGGGGGCAGGGGCTGAGAGACTTTTCAGAGATAAATTTGGTGTAAAAGAAGCTCCTCCTCCAGACACTTCAGATATGAACATGATGGAAATTCTTCAAATGGCTCGTGGCGATGATAGTAACACTACTCAAATGCCAGCAGATAACACTGGAAACACAGTGGCTCAAAATTTGAAAGTAGACCCAGTTCTTCCTCCAATGCCCGGTCAAACTCCAGATTCTGCTAGAATGATTGAAGAAGCCTCACAAATGGGAAAAAACCCAAACATACCATTTGGTCGTGACACGATGCCGACGCAAGGAACAATTACTCCTGACATGCAGAATGTAATAAGACAATCAGGTAATAGAATGATGCCAGTGATACCCGGTTCACCTATTGATGTAAGTCAACAAAACTACCAACGAACTGAAGCAAGCGAAGCCCCTACTTTAGATGAATTTGGTTTCAGCAGGTTTGGAAGTCGGAGGTGATTAATTGGTCAAGGAGGACATGAAAGAGTTCGTCCTTGAGATGGATAGGGAGATGTCCAAGAAGTCCTTCAGGTATTTTTTCACTGATGTTCTTGAGTTTCTCTACAATCATCATCATGAGTCTTGGGGAAAGGGCCTTGATGAGAACCAATACTACTGCGTCAAGGCTTCTCGTGACCACGGCAAATCCGTGTTTTTCATGTCTTACGCTTTGTGGTTAGCTGCATTCAACCCCGGTACTCACATCATGATATTCTCTCACTCCCTTGAGCAAACTCTTGAGCATATGAGATTCATTCGTAACAACATAGAGAGTTCGGATGTTCTCAGACACCTCAAACCACAAGGCAAACCTTGGGCTAAATCATACTTTGAGTTTACAAACGGCTCTCGTATAATGGCAAAGTCCGTTGGTGGAGCAACTCGTGGTTTCCACCCAGATGTAGTTGTGTGTGACGATATTCTTTGGGGCACAAGCGGAACCGAACTACAAAGAACCGCAGACTGGTTCTACGGTGTTCTTCTCCCAGTTCTCCACCATAGCTCCAGACTAATGATGGTCGGAACGCCATTTAGCTACAACGACTTGTACGCTGAGTTGGAGCAGAAGGAGACTTTCACAGTCGAGACTTACCCGGCCATAAACAGAGAGGGAGTCGCACTTTGGCCTGAGCGTTGGGACTTGGAGGCTCTAGAACAAAGAAGACTCTCCATGCCAGCTATACAATTCAGCCGTGAGTATCTATGCGAGCCGATTCACGATGTTGCGAGTATGTTTCCAATGGACATACTTGAGCTTGCTCGTGACAATGACTTGGTGTTGCTTGAAAGAGCCGACACAGAATACAACGAGGAAGGAGAGCCTAATGGTGTCTTTGGTCAACACTTCATAGGACATGACCCCGCAATATCATCGGATAAAAACGCAGATTTCACAGCAATGGTAGTTCTCAGAATGTTACCTAATGAACCACATAAGCAGATAATACACGCTGTGCATGAGAGAGGTATGTCATCAATGGCTCAGAAAAGAATGATGGTCATTCTAAACAATAAGTTCCAGCCTGATTTGATAGAACTTGAGGGAAATAACTTCCAAAGAATGCTTGAAGCTGAGATGAGGGAGATGGCTTCTGACATGCCAATCAAAGTTTTCATGACTACTAGAACAAGAAAGGAATCGCTTTTCATGTCACTTCTTTTAGCCTTTGAGCAAGGCCATATTAAAACTCCATATGGTGATGAAAAGAGCCGCAAATTCACTCATCAACTTGAGCAAGAACTCAATAGGTTTGGTATGCAGAAAAATGGCCGACTTGAAAGTGTTGGCACTCATGACGACTTGGCTATGGGGTTGGCTCTCGCTAACTGGGCAACTAAGGAGTTCAAGGGCTCGGTTGTTCTTCTTGATGATGTAATGGAGAACTTTGACGGCTGGTTTGACGGTAACTCTAAATCCAGCGGGTGGATGGTGCCGTGAGGGATTTGTTATGGTGACCACTGAAGACGACGGTAATTGGTACAATAATACCACTTACATAGAGAAGGATAATGATGAAAATAGAACCTTTTGGATGTGAGA
>MDTD01119630.1_pt1 | contig 14619 bp, 11 predicted proteins | sample 811221 | NCBI WGS metagenome assembly MDTD01 (sample SAMN05326646, study PRJNA326480) | marine metagenome | isolation source: seawater | place: Pacific Ocean: South West | collected 2011
GGCCGATTTCTGGCGGTATACCAAAGGGACAGGAACCGGAATCCTGCCCCCTGGATGCCCGACAAAGGCCGGAACCTGTGCCGGAGGGCCCGCGTCCTCCCCTCAGACCACCCCCGCCGGCCCCCGGGCCGCGCGGCGGGCATTCCCCAGCATTCTCCTGACTCGAAAGATGAAACTCGCACGCCTGCTCACCGCGGCCTGCGCGACCATTGCTCTGGTCGGCACCACCCTCGCCTGCATTGAGGCGATGGATCTGAACAAGATGGTGTCCAAGACAGACATGGCCGTGCGTGGCACGATCACCGAAGTGCGGACCGAACGCTCCTTTATGGACAACAGCGATTGGCCGCGCATCTTCACCTATCTCACCATCGAGGGTGAGGATCTCTACACCGGCAAGCCCACCAGCGTCGAGATGGCGTTCATGGGCGGCACGCACGAAGGCGTGACCGAGGTGTGCTCGACCATGCCGGCCGCCGCGGATTACCGCATCGGCAACAAGGTCGTCGCTTTCTCGGGCAAGGTCGAAGGCTGGGGCAAGGTCGAGCGCGTGCTCTGGGCCGGCTACGGCGGGATCTACCGTGAAGTCGACTCGCGCAAGGGTGCCGTCGTGCTGGGCCGTGGCGAAGACTTCGCCATCGAGCGCAACATGACCATCGCCGAACTGAAGGCCGGCATCGCCCAGGCCGTCGAAGCCAAGCAGGAGGCCAAGCGATGAAAAAGTTCTCCCAGCTCAGCATCGGTGCGCTCGCGCTGTTCGGCGCGTCCAGCCTGATGATCACCGACGAGGCCGATTCCTACGCGACCCTCGGCTTCTCGCTCGGCACCGGCCAGCGTGACTTCCGTCTGAATAACAACTTCGCGGACGGCGCGGCCAACAACAACACCACCGCAGACCCGAACTGGCCCGGCTACGACGGCGCCGAGCTCGCGATCTGGAAGTCGGCCGCAGAATGGGGCTCCGACGCCTTCGGCGACGGCTCCGGCGACCCGACGCAGAATAAGATCGGTAACGGTGGAGCCAACTTCAACCCGGTCTGGAACGGCAACGCGCAAGGCCATGGAACCGGCCGCAATATCATCTCTGCCATCAACGGCAGTGGTGGCGGCGCGATCGCCTGGATGTACGGCGGCTCCAGCGGCTGGACCATCGAGTTCCTGGATGATGACTTCACCTTCTCGGACGGCCCCGGCTCGATCGGCGGCTCGCAGATGTGCATCCAGGCCATCAACACTCACGAGTACGGTCACGCCCTTGGCCTCGACCACTCGAACGTGCGTGGCGCCACCATGTGGCCCTCGGCGAGCTACGGCTCGACCGGCCCGCGCTCGATCAACAGCGATGACCAGGCCGGCGTGCAGGCGATCTACGGCGTCATGGATGCCAACATGCCGTACATCGATGACATCCAGGGTTCGACCGCCGCAGGTGGTACCGCGATCGTCATCGGTGGCAACTACACCGCCGACCGTTGCCGCATCTGGTTCAACTCGGACGTCCTGAACAACCAGCAGTCGGGTGGCGAGCCGTACAAGCTCGGCAGCCTCACTTCGACCAACGGTGGTACGCAGATCTCCTTCACCGTTCCTACGAGCGGCATCGAAACCGGCGGCATCCACGTCAAGCTGGATGGTGGCGGTGAGTCGCTTTCGGAAGGTCACCCCTTCGAACTGGGCTCCAGCCCGTGGAACAAGCTCAACCTCACCGGTCCGACCTCGGCCAACGCCGGCACGACCGTGAACTACAGCTTCACCAACGCGACCAACAACGTGCCTTACAAGGTGTTCTACAGCTTCTCGAATGCGGGCACGACCGTGAACGGTCACGAGTTTGACATCGGCAGCCCGGCGACTGAGTTCGCTGCGGGCAACACCGGTGCGGGCGGTTCTGGCTCGGCTTCGGCCTTCCTGCCGGCGGGCGCCTCGGGCGTCACTGCGTACATCGAAGCAGTCACCATCCTCGGTGGCGGCGCCTTCGAAGACTCCAACATGATTACCCTGGTGGTCAACTAGGACTCGACGCAACTGCAACGCGGGAATCGACTTCGGTCGGTTCCCGCGTTCTTGTTTGGGCTCGCCTCAAGAGCCGCAGCGGAGCCGGCCGATGGACCCCCATGGCCTCTTCCTCCGCGACTCTGGCTGACGCCCGGCGCCTGTGCGCCGAAGGCCGCTTCCACGCGGCCGCCAGTGTGCTGCTGGATGCCTTCCGCGTGCAGCCCGAAGACTCCGAGATCCTGCGTGAGCTGGGAGTGACGATGCGCGCATCCGGCGATCTGGAGAGCGCGATCGACTACCTGCAGCGCGCCCACAACGCCGAGCCGACGGACGCACGCACGGTGGCCGAGCTGGTGCTCAGCTACCACGCCGCCGATCAGCATGACGCCGCCAGCCGGGTCCTGGTGCGCAGCCTCGAACGTGGCCTGCGCAGCGAAGAGCTCGCCGTGCACCTGCGCGCCGCCGCCTAGGCGAGGTCTTCCGACGCGACGCTAGGATCGATCCTCGTGATCGAACCCGTCCCGCAGCCCTCGGAGCCCCCCGCCGAGGACAAGTCCGCGCCGCGCACCGAGCCCGTCGTGCTCGAGGATCTGGCTGCGCTGATTCGGCTGCCGATGCTGTTCGAGAAGCTGGACCGCGTGCTGCTCGAAGTCCAGCGGCAGTACCAGCCGCCCGAGGGCTATCCCTTCCAGCTGCTTGGCCACCGCCCCGGCGACGGCGTGCGCGAGTACGGCCTGTCCTGGGCCGACGAAGCGCGCACCCTGCGCGTGTTTGCGGGCATGAGCTGGGGCGCCGAAGGGCATGACCCGATCTGGGAAGTACGGGTCGAGGCGCTGCCCTCGCTCGACGCCGAGCGGATCCGAGCCGGCGGCTTCCATCGCATCGCGGCCAAGCGCGCCGAGACGCGCTTCTCGGACTGGGACCGCTTCTGGCACGAAGACGACCCGAAGAGCTGGCTGCTGTTCGGCGCGAGCGCCTCCTGCACCCGCTTCTTCGAAGAGGAAAACCCCGACTCGACGGCCGCGAACTACCTGGCCTCGGCGCTGTACGCTCTGCAGTCGAGCGGCGCCCTGCAGGCCGTGCTGGCCCTCGCCACCCAGGAATGAGCATTCGTCCCCCCGTCTGTCCGCACTGCGGCTACGAGATCGGCGCTTACGCCGAAGCTCTGGAAGCCCTCGAGGCCGGCGCCCTCTGCCTGCTGTGCGGCGGCAAGCTCGACGAGGAGCAGCTCCGCGCGGCCGTCGATGGCTGGAAGGACGGCGCGATCCTCGACGAGGGCGAACAGCGGGCCGAGACCGAGGGGGCCTATCTGGACGAGGAGGAGGAGCTGCTCGAGGGCAGCCCGGACTTCGGCGACGAGGGCGAAGACGAAGAAGACCCGGTGATCTGATTGCCAATTCGGCAGAGCGGCTGCCGAACTCGGTGATTACGATGCTCAGAGCTTGTTTCTAGCCGGATCCGACTTGGCACGGACTTTGCCTCTAGGAAGCGGGAATTCCGTCATGGCCTTCCGCATCCTCGTTGCCGACGATCAGGACGACTGCCGCCAGGCCGTCGTGCGATGCCTGCATCTGCCCGGCCTCGAAGTGCGCACGGCCGCCGACGGCTCTGAGGCGCTGCGCCTCCTGCTCGCCAAACGCTTCGACCTCACCGTGCTCGACGTCCACATGCCGACGCTCACGGGGATCCAGGTCCTGGCGGCGCTCCAGCAGGCAGGCCATCGCGTTCCCTCCATCCTGATGACGGGCCATCCCAGCACGGCCATCGAGACCGCAGCCCTCGAGCTCGGCGCCTCGACCATCCTGCGCAAACCCGTCCCGACCGAGGTCCTCCGGATCATGGTCGAAAAGATCATTCGCGAAGTTCAACCCTGATCCCAGATCGAAGCAAACCCATGGCCAAGACCGCCAAGAAAGTCGCCATTCAACCTCTCGGGGACAAAGTCCTCGTTCAGCGCGTGCAAGCTGCCGACGTCTCCGCCGGCGGCATCGTGCTGCCGGATTCCGCCAAGGAAAAGCCGGCCGAAGGCACCATCGTCGCCCTCGGTGAAGGCCGCCTCCTCGCCGACGGCAAGCGCACCGAGTTCACCGTCAAGAAGGGCGACCACGTCCTGTTCACCTCCTACGCCGGCACCGACGTCGAGTGGGACGGCCAGGAGTACCTCATCATGTCCGAGGACGACATCCTCGGCGTCATCGGTTAAACCCCGAGCCTCACAACCCAGCACAGAATCATGGCTGTTAAGAAGATTGCCTTCGACCAAGAGGCTCGCGAGCACATCCGTCAGGGTGTCAAGAAGCTCGCCGCTGCCGTCAAGGTCACCCTCGGCCCGCGCGGCCGCAACGTCATCATCGAGAAGTCCTTCGGCACCCCGACCGTGACCAAGGACGGCGTCTCGGTGGCTCGCGAGATCGAGCTCGAAAACAAGTACGAGAACATCGGCGCGCAGCTGGTCCGCCAGGTCAGCTCGAAGACCGCCGACGTCGCCGGCGATGGCACCACCACCGCCACCGTGCTCGCCGAGTCGATCTTTGAGGAAGGCCTGCGCAACGTCACGGCCGGCGCCAACCCGGTCGAGCTGAAGCGCGGCGTCGAAGCCGCGGTCGACGCGGTCGTCGAGTACCTCAAGAAGCAGTCGAAGACCGTCAAGGGCGCGACTGAGATCGAGCAGGTCGGCACCGTCGCCGCCAACAACGACGCCGAGATCGGCAAGAAGCTCGCCGAGGCCTTCGAGAAGGTCGGCAAGGATGGCGTCATCACCGTCGAAGAGGGTCGCTCGCTCGACACCGAGATCGACTGGGTCGAGGGCATGCAGTTCGACAAGGGCTACCTGTCGCCGCACTTCGCCACCAACCCGGAGACTCTCGAGTGCGAACTCGAGAACCCCTTCATCCTGATCTTCGAGAAGAAGATCTCCAGCATCCGCGACATGCTCCCGCTCCTCGAGCAGGTGGCGCAGAGCGGCAAGCCGCTGCTGATCATCGCCGAGGATGTCGAAGGCGAAGCGCTGGCCACCCTGGTGGTCAACCGCCTGCGCGGCATCTTCAAGTGCGCCGCCGTCAAGGCGCCGGGCTTCGGTGATCGTCGCAAGGCGATGATGGAAGACATCGCGATCCTCACCGGAGGCACCGCGATGATGGAAGACCTGGGCCACAAGCTCGAGAACGCTTCGCAGGAAGTGCTCGGCACCGCCAAGCGGGTCATCATCACCAAGGACGACACCACCATCATCGAAGGCGGCGGCAAGAAGAAGGACATCCAGGCTCGGATGGACCAGATTCGCGCCGAGGTCGAGCGCACCTCCTCGGACTACGACAAGGAGAAGCTGCTCGAGCGTCTGGCCAAGCTGGCCGGCGGCGTGGCGGTGCTCAACGTGGGCGCTGCGACCGAAGCCGAGATGAAGGAGAAGAAGGACCGCGTCGACGACGCGCTGGCCGCAGTGCGCGCTGCTTCCGAAGAGGGCATCCTGCCCGGCGGTGGCACCTCGCTGATCCGCGCCCAGGCCGTGATCGACAAGCTCGACCTCGAAGGCGACGCCAAGTTCGGTGCACAGATCGTGCGCCGCGCTCTGGAAGCGCCGCTGCGTCAGCTGGCCGCCAACGGTGGCTTTGACGGTGCGGTCGTGGTCGAGAAGGTCCGCGCCGAGCGCGGCTTCGCCAAGGGCTACAACGCTGCCACCAACGAGATCGTCGACCTGATCGCGGCCGGCATCATCGACCCGACCAAGGTCGTGCGCACCGCGCTGCAGAACGCCGCTTCGGTCTCGACCCTGCTGCTCACCACCGAGGCCGTGGTCTCGGAAGTGCCCGAGCCGGCTCCCGCCATGCCTCCGGGCGGCGGCGACCCGATGGGTGGCATGGGTGGCATGGGTGGCATGGGCGGTTTCTAAGCCCGATCACAAGCCAGGCGCGACATCCTCGCGCCACACTCCAAACCGGGGCCAGAGCGATCTGGTCCCGGTTTCTCATTGACCAGTCCCACTCACCCAGCCACCAAACTATTCGTGAGAAAATATATTATCAATAGTACAATGGCCGATAGGGGAGTTCCATGACCGAAGACCAGCCGCGCGATCTTGTTGTCCAGAAAGGTGATACGCGATTGCTCTCGCGGGAGCAGTTTCAAAGGCTTGCCGATGTGCCGGCCGTCTTCGTCTGGCTCGCCAACATCGACAATCCGAACACCAGGCGGGCCTACGAGAGCGATGTGGAGGCCTTTGTGCGGTTCTGCGGGGTCGAGACTCCGGATGAGCTGCGGCTCGTCACAAGGGCCCATCTGATCGCCTGGCGCGGCCAGCTCGAGGCTCAGGAGCTCGCGGCCGCGACGATCCGGCGCAAGCTCAGCGCCATCTCGTCGCTCTACGAGTACCTCTGCAATGAGAATGCCGTCGATCACAACCCCGTCGCCGGCGTCAAGCGGCCTGGTGAGGGCTCCAATGAGGGCAAAACGCCGGCACTCTCGGATGCCCAGGCCAAGAAGCTGCTGCAGGCGCCCCAGGGAGACGGCCTCAAGGCGGTCCGGGACCGGGCCATCCTCGCGACCTACCTGTTTCACGCATTGCGGCGTACGGAACTCGCGACCCTCAAAGTCGGCAGCCTGCAGGAGCGCCGGGGCGTCCTGCATTTCCGGGTCGCTGGCAAAGGCTCCAAGACGCGCTTTGTGCCGGCGCACCCCGCTGCAGCCGAAGCAATCGACACCTACCTACGCCTGGCTGGGCACGGCGAAGACCGCAAGGGCCCCCTCTTCCGCCCCACCCGCAACAACCGCACCGGCGACCTCGAGGGCGCGATGACCGGTGACGGCATCTACAAGATGCTGAAGGCCTACGCGAGGGCTGCGGAGGTCCAGGTCGAGGGGCTCTGCCTGCACGCGCTCCGCGCGACGGCCGCGACCAATGCGCTCGAGCATGACGCCGACATTGGCTTCGTCCAGGAGTGGTTGGGGCACGCGAATATCAGTACGACTCGGCTCTATGACCGGCGGCGGTCCAAGCCCGAGGATTCACCGACGTTCCGGGTGAAGTACTAGACTCAAATACAGAGGGTGTTCGATTATTCCGCCGCAACCTTGTTGGGGGCACCAAACAAAAAGGGGCCGATCTCAACAGCCCCTCCTACCAAGCAAGTCTCCAATGCCCAACGCGTGCTGACCTCAGATCAAGCGTACTAATGATGCCACCGCTCGTCGGATTGCCCATTGAATCAGCAAACGTCACAAGAAGATACAGATCAGACTCTCTCCCCTCCAACTTGAAATCCAACGACTCAACAAGCTCTCGATCTTCAGCTTCAGAAATCACTCGGACAACAGGCGACGAGGGAGGATCGCTTTCCCTATCCTCGGCAAGCCGGGTCCAACCCGCGCTAAGAAACGCATCGCGCACCTGGATCAGACCACTCTCTCTATCGCACGGCAGTTCAAAATACACTGGCATCTCATCTGATTCGAGGCGGCCTGATATCCATCCTTCCCCACCGGTCTGGACGAACTGAACTATTTCGTCCCCTAAAGCCCCCCACGCCACCGAGTCTTCTTCCACACCCAATGGGGTGGAACACGCAAGTGCCCCGATCAAGGCGCAAGTCAGGAGAAAATACTGCATGCGCGATCCTACCAAAACGGCCCCCAAAATTGGTCGTCGATACACTCCTTGACCACACTGTCATTGCAGTCCGGAGTTGGGAAGAGTGAGCACCTCGCAAGTGTGGCAAGGCACTCATGAAATGGGCCGTTATGCGCTCCTCCGTCTCCCCTGAACCCACACTGGTCTTTTGCAGCGCCTGGCGAATATCCCAATGCGAGCGCTCTCGTGATACAAGAGGCATGAAGCGACTCGTGCAAGATAGCAAATGCGGCCGGACCGCGAAGGCAGTCCACGCAATTCGAACTCCATCCGTATTCTGTCTTGACAGCTGTAATCCGGCGATCGAAACAGATGACAATCAACGGCTCAATTGGACCGTACTTGTTCGTAACTGCTGTGAACGCTACCGTTCCGGGCTCCCCACAACCGTTCTTCGGATTCCCCTGCATACAAGCAACCTTTGTATCGCAAACGGCCCTCACAAAGTCGTCGGCAAACTGCTTTGCTTTGCCACTGAGGTCATGAAGCGATCCGCCAGCCTGCGCTATTTTGCACGCAGTGCGTTGCGCATCCTGCGCGTAGTCGTAGCATGACCCGCAGGGAAGACAAGGCATTAGTCCGAAGTAGTCAACTGCGCGAAGTGGCCGCGAATAATTGAACTGGTATTGATTTGGACTGACGTACTCCCAAAGTGGGTCCCGGCTATACCAAACCCCAGCCACCGGGTCCATCCAGCGCTTCCGGAAATCATACAGCTCGCTCACATTCTCCACGAATCCGCCGTGTAGTCGCTTCCGATGGTAGGCCTCAGTCGCGTAGTCGCCTAGTGCACTCGCGCTCGCATCTGACCTTCCCCCGGTTTGATGGACACCAGAGATCCGGTCAAAATGACCGAGGAGACCCCTGTGTCCAGACGTCCCCGACGTACCTTCACCCCCGAGCAGAAAGCCGAGGCCGTTCGCCTCGTGCATGAGACGGGCAATCTCAGCCAGGTCGCGCGCGACCTGGATCTTGGCCGCTCGAGCCTCGTTGAGTGGGTGCGGCAAGCCGAAATCGATGCCGGCGATGGCCCGACCGGTGCCCTCACGACTGAAGAGCGTAAGGAGCTTGCGCGACTCAAGCGCGAGAATCGCACCCTCCGCATGGAGCGAGACTTCCTAAAAAAAGCCGCCGCCTTCTTCGCCAAGGAGACCGATCGGCCTTCGAGCTGATCGAAGCGGAGAGGCGACGTTTCCCGGTCCGGCTGATGTGCCGGGTCTTGGGAGTGTCTCCAAGCGGCTTTTATGCCTGGCGGGAGCGCCCGCCGAGCAGGCGCCGGGTCGATGACATCCGACTGACGCGAGAGATCCGCGTGGTCTTTCGTGAGGCCCGCGGGGTCTATGGCAGCCCGCGCGTCTTTGAGGAGCTCAAAGCTCGTGGTCATCGACTCGGCCGCAAGCGCGTCGAGCGTCTGATGCGCGCAGAGGGCCTGCAGGCCACGCTTCCGAAGCGTTTCCGCAGGGCGACGGAGGCAGCACACGATCTTCCTGTCGCCGACAATCAGCTCGATCGACGCTTCGATGTCGGTGAGCGCGATCAGGTCTGGGCAACCGACATCACCTACGTGCGCACGCACGAAGGCTGGCTCTACCTCGCGGTGGTCATGGATCTGTGGTCGCGCCGCATCATCGGCTGGTCGATGGCGCCGCACATGCGCACCGAGCTCGTCGATGGAGCGCTGTCGATGGCGCTTGGCAATCGGCGACCGAAGCGCGATGTGCTGCATCACTCGGACCGCGGCAGTCAGTACGCGAGCTTTGCTTACCAGCGCAAGCTGCGAGATGCGGGCCTGCGGTGCAGCATGAGCCGACGCGGTGAATGCTACGACAATGCCGTGGTCGAGAGCTTCTTTGGTACGCTCAAGCATGAGCTGGTGTACCGACACTCGTGGCCGACTCGAATGAGCGCCCGAAGAGCGGTCCACGAGTACATCGAAGTCTTCTACAATCGTCGAAGACGACACTCCTACCTGGGCTACGTGAGTCCGGCGGAGTTTGAAAAACAATCCCTTGCTGCGGAAGCAGCGTAAACCCGGTGTCCATCAAACCGGGGGAAGGTCACATCCTCTGAATCGCTCACTCCGTACGGGTCCGTGTAGTTATAGCGTTCGAGGATGTCTCCGTCAGTATCACTCAAGCCCCACACCGTGCTCTGGAAGTCCTCGTGGACTGCATACGGCCGATACTCCGTTGTATCCGTGTCGGAGTCAAGATCGTTCGTATCTAGCGCGATGTGCTCGAGCATGCGCTCGCCTCGTCGCATGGGAATCTCCTGCCATAGCCACTCGCCGGCGTTGTCATCCCATTCGCCGACCATGTGCCAACCGTGGTAGAGAAACTCGTTGACCTGGCTCCCGACCGTCGTGCTCACCCGACGACCAAAGGCGTCGTAGTCGTATTCCCGGTCCGTTTGGCCACTGATCTGCGCCTCAATGAGCTGCCCTTGGCCGTTCCAGACGAAATCCTTGGTCGTTCCGTAGTCCGTCAGCTGGCCGTTCGTGTCCCAAGTCAACGTATTCCCGTCGTGTGACGTCGTCTGATAGAGGCTATTGAGCGACACCGGGATACTCTCCACCGGCGTCCCGGCCTCTGGCGTGATCGTCACATCATCCCGCTCGTAGACTTTGCCAATCGTGTACGCGACCTTGTCTTGGAAGTTCGCCGTCGCTGCAGTCGGGTCCGTCGCGGTCCAGCTGTGCGGACTCTCCAGCTCCCGCCACATCGTCACGAGGCGGCCCATGTCGTCATAGCGGAAGGCTTCCCCCATCTCGGTGCCGCCGGACTCGTCATGCATCCGCTCCCGCACCACCATGCGGCCCGCATCATCCCAATCGCTATCGAGGCCGCTGAGGAGTGTGCTCGAGGACGCCTCCTTGTAGGTGAGTTCATCCGGCTCACCGAAGCTCGTGTAGGTCTGCACACGGACGAGGTCGTAGAGCGTTTGGGAACGCTCGTACTCACGGTGACCTGCATACTCAAACTCCGCGGTCGTCTCCCAGGTACTCGTCGAGATCCCTTCGACGTCGGTCGATAGCTTCCTCTTGACGCTATCAATGCGCCCATTGTCATCGAGAAGGTACTCGACCCCGACGACCGGCCCACCACTCGGGTAGGTGATCGTCTTCACCGCGCCATTCTCAAAGTGGGTGTAGGCAATCGTATGCCCTCCATGCTGCGTCTCGGAGTCCATCTCCCCGAATCCGTTGTAGGCGCGGGTCACCGAAATCAGGTCCGTGTAGCTCATGCTCACGTAGTCCTGCGTCTTCGCGGACGTGATCCGATCCATGTCGTCGTAGGTGTAGTCGATTCGATCAGGACCCGTAAGCCCGGAACTTGCGTAGTTGTAATCGACATAGTCGACCCGATCTGCCGTGTCATAGGCGTAAGTCGTCACGACCCCGGCCGGATCCGTGGCCGTCGAGAGACGCCCATGCGAGTCATAGGTCCGTGTGTAAGTCTGCGCCGTTTGGTCGTCGTACTCGACCGTCAGCTCCTGACCGAAGCTGTTGTAGGTCCAGCGCGTATTGATGGCGTTGGCATCGGACACGCGCTCCTTCAGGCCGCCGGCAGACCAGTAGGTCGTCGTAATCGCATCCGTCGAGGCATCGATGCGATGAGTCTCCTTCGTTTGCCGCCCGAGGTCGTCGTACTCCCAGTCGATTTCTCGGTTCTCCTCACCACGAAGCGTCAGACGCCGGCCGCCTTCGTCATAGGTGTAGGTGGTCTCGAGACTCCCGCTCGCTGAGCCTTGACTGTCGATGCTCGTCGTCCGACCACTCGCATCCGTCGTCGTCACCGTCACGTAGTCGGTAAAGCTCGCCGTGTCGGTGTTGTACTCATGTGAGGTCACCGTCGTCTTGCGCGTCGAGACGTTGTAGGAGTACTGGACCTCATTGCCGATCGGATCAATCGTCTTGCTCGTGCGACCCGCATCATCCCACTGGGTCTCCCACTCTTTGTTGCGCTCATCGACACGGACGGCGACGCGGCCAATCTCATCCCTCTCGACCTTCGTCACGCGGTCCGAGAGCGTGCTCTCCGGGTCAACGCGGGTCGTTTGGTACTGGCGATTCGCCTGGTCGTAGTAGTAGTTCGTCGTGGCGTACGTGGTCGTCGTCATCCCATCGACCACCTTCACCTCGACTTTCTCCGGACTCCCGTCATCCTCGAGCGTCGTGATGACCTCCCGCGTCTTCGAGCTCGGCAGATCCGAGATCACCTTGATCCGCCGGCCAAAGCCGTCGTACTCGTAGTCGGTCTCGTGGCCACCCCGGTCCACGACCGTCACGACGCGACCCATCGTGTCTCGCTCGATCGTCTGGACGAGGGTCTCGGTCGTGCTCATCCCGGAGTCGTCGACGTTGTACTCCTTCCAAGGCAGGTTATGGCTCCCGTAGCCAAAAACAGACCTCGATCCGTAGTCGTCGGGGCCAATCGTCTGCGAGTAGCGATTCGACTCGTCAAAGGTGTAGTCCGTCAGCGCCTGGATGCCGCCGGTCGCGGCATCCGCCGTCATCGAGTCCATGCGCCCGCTGCTCTCGTAGGCATAGGTCGTCTCGACGCGGTTGGACGGAGAGTCCTCGAGCAGCTTGTCCTCTTCGGTTCGGAAGCCACGCAGGTTGTACTCGTACTTGATCTCCTGGCCGTTTGGGCCCTCGATCTTGAGGACTCGCCCATCGGGCGTCACGGTGTAATCCCACTGCGATGTCGCCCCACTCGGATCCTCCGTTTGCGTCGTCTGCCCGAAGACGTTGCGGACGTTCTTGTAGGCGAGCTGCAGGCCGCCCCCATCGGGATCCAAGGTCTTCGTGATCGTGTCGCCGGAATAGCCGTACCCCGTCTTCTCGCCGGCGGCGTTCGTGATCGATCCGAGACGGCCATCCGTGATGCCTCCGCCGATGTCATTCCAGCCGTAGGTCCACTGAATCGACTGCGAGCTCGGCTGCCCGCTCGTCACCGTCGGGTGCGTCACGCTGGCGAGCGTGCCATCGGAGTTCCAGGCCCAGGTGACCTTGCTCGAGGGGTTCGACTCCGCTCGGAGCCAGCCACTCGACGTCAGCGGACGGCAATAGTCGTCAAAGTCGTCGTAGGTCCACTGCTTCACGAGGCTTGTGTCGTTCGTATCCGAGCTCACGCGGGTGTACTTCGTCACATTGCCCCAGGTGTCGTAGACCCACTCCTCTTCCGACCCGTCGTCGTACACAATCTCATCGATTCGACCGCAGTCGCAGTCACGACTGAAGGTCGTGATCGCCGCATTCGTGATGTCACTCCCCGCTTCGTCCTCCAGAAAGTCGCGGCGGCCGTCGATCGTGCGGTCTCCCCCGCTCAGGTCCGTGTAGATGAACTCCTGCTTCTGCCCGTACGGGTCGATGTAGCGCGTCACGTCCTCCGTGACGAAGTTGTTGTTCGAGGAGACGTCGTAGGTATAGGTGTACTCGAAGCCGTCGGCGTCGGTCACCAGCGTGCAGCGCGGCGTCGTCGAGTCGTAGACCGTGTAGTCGAAATCCAGCACCGTCGTCCCGCAGTCCTTGACGAGGTTGAGCATGCCGTCATCCGGGTTCGCCGTGCTCGTCCAGGTGTAGTCGGTATAGGGACGCGACTTCGTGCCACCGTCGACCAGGCGGGTATTGGTCTTCTCGGCCTTCGTCAGCTCGCCCGAGGTGTAGGTGTAGTCGATATCGACATTGCCGTAGTCCCCGATCCCGGTGCTGCTCATGGTGATCCCGGTCACCTGCAGGCTGCCGTTGCGCGTAAAGGTCAGGACTCGGCCCTCGGTGTCCGTCACTGTGTCGACGAGGTGCGCGTTGGTCGTGTCGTAATCGAAGGTGATCTCGTTGCCCCACGGGTCTTCGATGCTGGTGCAGTAGAAGAGGTCCTTCGTCGCGTCGATGTAGTTATCAAAGGTCCAGACGACACCGTGCTTGTCCGTCAGCGTGAAGTATGGGTCGGCGCCGCCTCCTGGCGTCGTCTTCTCGAGCTTCGCGTACAGACCTGCTGGGATGTCGTACTCCGAAGTGCCGCTGTTCCACACGTAGGCGTCTTCGACGCGGCCATTCCCCAAGAAGGCCTCGACCGTCAGCTGGTCCGTACTCTCGCGCAGCGCGATCTCGCAGCTGTGCGACCAGCCGGGCCCAAACTCGCGATTCAGATCCGGGAGTCCAGCACGCCAGAAGCGCGTGAAACGGAAGTCAAAGCCCACCCCAGGGACCACGAAGTCGGTCTCGACGTAGACCACTTCGCCAGTGCTCGCCAGGACGAGGGGATGGTCATGGCCATCCGGCGGGAGTTGGCCAGCGTTGCCGGCGGCGATGTCATTCGGGGGCACAAGGCCAAAGCCCATCGCGGCCGTTTCCGGGTTGCCATTGAAGCTCGCCGCTCCTCCGCAGCCGCAACCACTCGCGCCGGACACGAACCCTGGCCCCCACTGCGGGTCAAAGAACCAGTTCGGGTGCGATTCCACCCGTTGTTCGTGGCTACAAAACGCCCAATCAGCGAAGCCTGTCGTCAGATCCAGCGGGTCGGTCGTCGTCAGACGCGGACGAGGTGTGGAGTTTGCAAGCTTCTCGTAAAGAGAACTCGCCCCCAATCCCAGGAGACCCAAAAGGAGAAGAAAAAGCGCGATGAGATCAAACCCACCACGATCCGACAGAAACTTCGGCATGTTGTGAAAGTGGTTGAGAGAAAAGAGCACGGTCACACTTGGGGCGAGACCGTTGACTACTCCGTGGTAACGGAACCAACGCGACTCGGCAACGCAAAAACTCGCGCCGAGGTCCGCTCACGCATTGCTCCTCTCTCCCAACTTCCCAGCAAGTCTCGGAACGTGCCGAAGTTGCACGGATTGAGCGCGTCGAAAAAAACTCGACGCCGGATGCAGGCCCTTGCAACCGTGCGACTCAAGATTGCAAACGTACCGCTAACGCTTCTGCGCGATGAAGAGGAAGACCAGCCGCCGCCCCTCCGGGTGCGAACCGTCCGGCCGGTAGCCCAGCAGCGCCA
>MDTD01193956.1_pt1 | contig 14615 bp, 14 predicted proteins | sample 811221 | NCBI WGS metagenome assembly MDTD01 (sample SAMN05326646, study PRJNA326480) | marine metagenome | isolation source: seawater | place: Pacific Ocean: South West | collected 2011
GTGGCATCCACGTCAAGGACGGCATCACGTCCGCCATCCGCAAACCGAATTGTCACAGCCCCATTTGTTGGCGCATCAGCGGCCCGTTTTATCGTGACACCATGATTATTTGTTATCAGCGCAAATCCACGATCAAGCACCCGTTCAAACGAATTTGCATCCAGCAATTTTTTCAGATTATCAAGCTTTTGTTGGCGTTGGACAATGCCAGTAGCAATCTGTTGATCAAAGCGCTGACAAAGCTGGGATAGAAGGCCTTGAGCTTCCGCAATTTTGGTTTCTGGAGGGCGCAGGCGGCCTGCAAGACCAGATAGCTTTACCGCGCGCACTGATAGCCATTGATCAAGCCCACGGACCACCCCCCCGAAGGTGTAATCAAGCATTTGGCTGCGCTGTTGAATCATATCAGCCGGATCAAACAGCCTCTGTGCCGCACTTGCAATTTTCTGGCCTGCGCTTTCTAGCTTCTGAGCACAAGCACGGAAAAGGCGCGAATCCATCTCGCCAAGATGCGCTAAGAGATCAGTTTTCACCGGCACCGCCAACTCAGCGGCCGCGGTTGGTGTTGGAGCACGCAAATCAGCGGCAAAATCAATTAAAGTTGTGTCAGTTTCATGCCCGATAGCTGAAATTACCGGAATGCGGCATTCAGCGATCGCCCGGACTACTTTTTCTTCATTGAATGCCCACAAATCTTCCAGCGCCCCGCCACCTCGAGCCACGATCAACACATCCGGACGCGGCAACAAGCCGTTACTCGGCATCGCATCAAACCCGCGAATTGCCGCAGTAACTTGAGGTGCAGCATCTCGCCCTTGGACTAGGGTTCCCCACACCAAGACATGAACACCAAACCGGTCATGCAAACGATGAAGAATATCACGAATGACCGCGCCTGTCGGGCTGGTCACGACGCCGATCACTGTTGGCATTTTTGGAATTTTTTTCTTTCGGTCTGCATCAAATAAGCCTTCACCAGCAAGCATCCGGCGACGGTCTTCCAACTGTTTGAGCAACGCCCCCTCACCAGCCACTTCCATCTGGCTCACAACAATTTGATATTTTGACTGTCCCGCAAAGGTTGTTAGACGGCCAGTCACGATTACCTCAAGCCCCTCTTCGGGCTGGATCGCAAGATTTGCCGTCATAGTTTTCCAACACACCGCCGAAAGAGTGGATCGATCATCCTTTAAAGTAAAATAAAGATGACCTGACGGGGCTTTATTCGGGCGGGAAATTTCCGCACGCACACGCACAAATTCAAACGCGGTCTCAACGGTTGTTCGGACGGCCTGCGACAGCTCGCTGATCGTCAAATAGGGCGCGTTGTCGCCGTTGTTTTGCTTTTCACCCTCTTCCGTCATGGGTCCATACTATGCCATATTGCCTTTGCCGCAACACCAAAGGATCTTTTGATGAATATTTTACTAATTGGCAACGGAGGTCGCGAACATGCACTTGCTTGGTCAATTGCAGACTCACCCCTTACCAGTCGCCTTGTGATCACTCCAGGAAACCCTGGCATGAAAGCCCATGGTGAAATGCGCTTCATCGCCGCCGATGATCTTGATGGACTATGTGCTCTAGCTATTGATATCTCGGCTGATCTGGTGGTTGTTGGCCCTGAGGCGCCACTTGTAGAAGGGTTGGCAGACCGGCTTTTAAAGCTTGATATTGCCACATTCGGACCCCGTGCCACTGCTGCCATGTTGGAAGGTTCCAAAGAATTTGCCCGCGCCTTTTGTGCACGCCACAATATCCCGCAACCAGTTTTTTTTCCGGTAAGCGATTATGAATCTGCGTGCCAGCATATTGACCAGCTAGACGGCTACTGCGTCATTAAGGCAGATGGGCTCGCCGCTGGCAAAGGCGTTGTTGTTGCCGATGATTGCAGAACTGCAAAAGCAGCGGCAAAATCTATGCTTAATGGCCAGTTTGGCAAAGCGGGAAAACGCCTTTTGATTGAGCAGCGTATTTCGGGACCAGAGGCATCACTATTCGCACTACTTGATGGTGAAAACGCCATTTTGATGGCAACTGCGCAAGATCATAAACGTGCCTATGATAATGATCGGGGGCCAAATACTGGTGGTATGGGTGCCATTTCCCCTTCCCCACTCCTGAATGAAGCTCTGGAACACCAAGTGATGGAGCAGATAGTAAAACCCGTTGTGCAGGGCATGGCCTCTGAAGGCCACCCCTATCATGGGGTTCTGTACGTTGGGTTGATGCTAACCAACGATGGACCACAGGTTATCGAATTTAACTGCCGCTTTGGTGACCCTGAAGCACAAGCAATTTTGCCGCGTCTGAAAACCGATATTGTTAGTGCCATGTTAGCCACCACTTCGGCCAGCCTGCATCATTTTGACATGCGCTGGGACCAGAGATTCGCGGTTACGGTAGTTATGGCTAACAAAGGCTATCCGCGCAGCTATGAGAAAGGTAGCATCATTCGAAATCTTGAAGCCGCTGAACAGGATAGTGATTGCTATGTATTTCAGGCCGGAACAGAGCGCGCAGAAAATGGTAACTTAATTGCTGTTGGCGGCCGGGTTTTGGCTGTAACAGCGCTCGGCCATGATGTAGCAAGCGCACGGAAAAAAGCCTATCAGGGGGTTTCCAGAGTTGACTGGGGCAATGGCTTTTACCGAAGCGACATTGCAAAGATTTAGCGACGCGCAGTAAAAAATTCCTGCAACATTTCCGCCGCATCGTTTGCTCTGATACCGCCATAAATTTCAGGCCGGTGATGGCATGATGGGCTGTCAAAAAACCGCAGACCTGACTCGACCGCTCCTGACTTTTCATCAAATGCACCAAAATAAAGACGCCTAATGCGAGCATGAGCAATGGCGCCAGCACACATCGTACATGGCTCAAGCGTCACCCATAAATCATATCCATCAAGGCGTGGTTGGCCTGTTTTCTCTATTGCCTCCTGAATGGCAAGCATTTCAGCATGATGTAGTGCATTGCCATCGCGTTTCATCCGGTTTGCCGCTAGCGCAACAATCTGCCCATCCCCATTGGCAATGGCGGCAGCAACCGGCACCTCACCAGCATCACCCGCTGCCGCTGCCGCGACCAGCAATTCCTCCATATGTCCGCGCATTTTCATAGCTTTCTTGGTGACATAAATGAACAGCATTACCAAGAAGAAACAGCATTCCTGCTCAGCATGATCTCAGCCCACAATTGTCAAATGGCAATCCATCACGCCATTATGAAAAAACTTTTCGAGACATTGGTATTTGCCATGAGCCACGTTTACGGCTAAATCCAAGCAGATGAAAACAAAAAGATTCAAGCTTGATTATACATCCGAAGCCGAGCGCATTGCCAAACGCATTGCTCGAGCCGGAATTTGTTCGCGCCGTGAAGCCGAAGCCCGTATTCTCGACGGTCGTGTAACAGTGAATGGCGAAGTGATTACTAGCCCTGCCTTAAACGTACGCCCAAACGACAAAATCACTATTGACAGCAAGCCCCTTCCAAAGCGTGAGCCAGCGGGTTTGTGGCGGTATTATAAGCCGCGCGGCCTCGTGGTTAGTGCCCGCGATGAACAAAATCGTATGACTATTTTTGATCATCTACCCAAAAATTTGCCGCGCCTCATCACGATTGGACGGCTTGATATTGACTCTGAAGGTTTGCTGTTGTTGACAAATGATGGTGACCTTGCCCGCCACCTCGAATTGCCATCAACTGGTTGGAGCCGCAAATACCGGGTTCGGGTGCAAGGCCACATTGATAGGGAAAAGCTTGCCGCCCTAGCTGATGGTGTGACCGTTGACAACGTTCGCTATGGACAGGTGATGGCCGAACTCGATCGGCAAATGGCGAGCAATGCTTGGCTAACTGTGGCTATCCGCGAGGGGAAAAATCGTGAAATTCGTCGTATTATGGATTATCTAGGACATAAAGTCAGTCGTTTGATCCGTATCTCATATGGTCCATTCCAACTTGGAGACCTAGACGATGGAGGTATTGAAGTGGTCAAGCCACGGGTTCTAGCAGACCAACTGGGCTACGGCGGTAAAGCCTTAACTGCGAGCAATAAATCCACTCTCTCAACAAACAAATCAGCCCGTAATTTTGCTGAAAAAAGAGGTAGACATGCGAATTATAGCGGGAAGCCGTCGCGGTACCATCCTGACAAAACTGGACGCCGTTAGTACTCGGCCAACCTCCGACCGGGTTCGCGAGGCGTTGTTTAATATCTTGCAAGGTGGCCGCTTTGGTAGGATATTAGCAAACTGTCATGTCATTGACCTTTTTTCTGGCACTGGTGCGCTTGGTCTTGAGGCTATTTCACGTGGGGCAATCTTTGCCAGTTTTATCGAAAACAATGACGCTGCATTGGCCGTATTGCGGGCCAATATAGCCAAGCTAAGTTTCCAGTCATCAACTGCAGTTATGGCTGTTAATGCATTATCATTGGCGCATTGGCGACGTGCGCCCGCCCAATTGGTGTTTGCTGATCCCCCCTATCAGAGTGGAGCAGGCATGATCGCAGTATTGACCCTTGCCCAAATTGGTGCACTGACCGATGGGGCGGTCATTGTCTTGGAAACTGCAAAGAGCGAGACGCTGGATATTAATAATGATGAAAGAAACGCCTTCACAACAGTTGAAGCGCGCTGCTACGGAAAAGCGATGCTGCATTTTCTGACCTATCGGGCCTAGCCGCGTCCAAATAAACGCTCAATATCTGCAAGTGATAGGGCTACCCATGTAGGACGACCATGATTGCATTGTCCTGAGCGCGGGGTAACTTCCATATCCCGCAAAAGCGCATTCATCTCCGCACTGTTTAAGGGACGGCCTGCACGCACAGAGCCATGACATGACACCGTTGCTAGAACATGATTAATTCGATCCTCAAGATTAGTGCTGCCTCCAAGCTCAACTAGCTCTTCCGCAATATCATTGACAAGCTGTTTTACATCAGGCGTGCCAAGTAGCGCTGGTATAGCTCGTACCACAACCGCACCGGCACCAAAGCTATCAATAATAAGCCCCATCGACTCGAGCATTTCGGAGGCATCAACAAGTGCCGAACTGTAATGATCAGCCAATGAGACAACTTCGGGCAAAAGCAATGTTTGTGAGGCGACACCCTGTTCGGCAAGGGCAGTTTTCATTCGTTCCATCACCAAGCGTTCATGGGCTGCATGCTGATCGACAATGGTTAGCCCATCCTCGGTCTCGGCAACGATATAGGTTTTATGAATCTGGGCACGCGCTGCACCCAGCAAATGCTTGCGGTGTGCTTTATCAGCATCACTCTGCGAGGCATCAAAGATCACTCGCCCAGCGGGGGGCGCGCCGTCACCCAATAAATCTGCATCTGGAAAATCAGTGCTCGTTGGATATGTTGTTTGAGGATTATCTCGCTGATCAAACTCCTGTGCAGATGTCAACGCATCGGAAGAAAGCTGGCCCTTAGAGGGGTGCGTGAAATAAGCTCGCCTCTGCCCATGTGACGGCATCAGATTACCTTTCCTCTCCATTTCTCTTGATCCGATTACCTCGTCCGTTGCGCTTATTGGGCCATGAGAAAATTTGTCGAATGCCGCTGCACCACCAGCACCCGTTGTATGAATGCTGCCATCACGCAGCCTCGCCATGAGACCACCAACAAGCAAACTGCGGACTGCAGCAGCATCTTTAAACCGCACCTCGGCTTTTGCTGGATGCACGTTCACATCAACAGATGATGCTGGCAAGTACAGAAACAATACCGCCATCGGGTATCGCCCACGCGGCAGGGTATCCCCATACCCGGCCCTAACTGCACCTAAAAGCGCTCGATCCTGAATTGGGCGTCCATTTACAAACAAAAAAATATTTGCGGGAGTTGGTCGGTTCAATGTGGGAAGACCGGCAAGACCTTTGAGACTGATATCATCACGAACCGCATCAAGCTCGATCGCCTCGCTGGCAAAGTGTTGCCCCATTATTGCACCGATACGAGCGTGCAACCCCTCCCGCTCGGGCAGGCACAGTGGCAAATCTAGCAGCATACGATCATCCGTAGAAAGCTTGAATCCAACCTCTGGCCAAGCGAGGGCAAGCCGTCGCACAATATCCAAGCATTTCCCTTGTTCAGTGCGTTCGGTCTTTAAAAATTTCAACCGCGCCGGCACTGCCTTGAAAAGCTGCGTGACCGAAATCAAAGATCCTTTAGCCAAAGCTGCGGGTTTTGGATCCAAAATACGTCCGCCATCCACAATAACGCACCAAGCGTGGTTAAGACCTTTTTTGATTGAGGTAAGCGACAAGTATGAAACCGCTCCAATTGAAGGTAGTGCTTCACCGCGAAAACCCAGCGATTGGATCTGATCTAGCGAATCATTTGGCAGCTTTGAGGTAGCATGACGTTGAACCGCAAGCATCAAATCATCGGGGCTCATCCCGCAGCCATCATCAATCACAGTAATTTCATCGATGCCGCCACGCCGAAGCAAAATGCTGACATGCCGTGCCCCTGCATCAAGGGCGTTTTCAACAAGTTCTTTCAACGCGCTGGCAGGCCTCTCGACAACTTCCCCTGCCGCAATCTGGTTAATTAATCGGTCAGGAAGTTGGCGAAGGGTAGCCATAATTACAATCTAATTGATGCTGAGTGGTTTATCGCTTGTCAGGTCAACAGCCTTTGTACCACCTTCAGTTGGCGCTTGTCCCTTAAGACGAGCTTTTCGAAGCCGTAAGTCTTCTGCCATCGTGTCAAGAACTGGCCCAACATCAGGCAAACCGCCAAACAAGGTTTGTAATGGCAATCTTTTTTCTAGCTGAATCCCATAGGTTTCCTCGTCAACTTTTATTCTAATATCATCCGGCACCGATGAAAAATCAAACAAACCAGAAAAGCCCGAGTCTTCAACATTTTCTGCTTCAAGCAATGCAGCAGTTTGGGATTGTGCATCACCCCGATTCGTTTCGGTCTTTTCGATTATATTCTGCGCCGTATCCGAAAAACCGGGTGGTAAAGATAAAGGTGGTCGAACTACAACCTGAAACTCATCTGGTTTTGATTTACTTTTCCCAATTGAGCGACGGAAGTCTGAGCAGGATGAAAGCCCAAAAGCTAACATAACGGCTATGGCTATCGCTATTACTTGTCTGGTCATTTTGCGTTTGTCTCCTGTCCAAACAAAATGCTGTAGGCCCAAAGCCCAGCCCCGATGGTAATCGCGGTATCAGCAACGTTGAAAGCCGGCCAATGCCACGCGCCTACGTGGAAATCTATAAAATCAACAACGCGACCAAAACGCAACCGATCAATTGCATTTCCAATCGCGCCACCAGCGATTGTCGCTCCCGCATAGCGCTGAAGCCAGTCGAGCTTCGGTAGCATCCAGACAAACCAGAAACTTACCAAAAAGGCAAGCACAGTCAGTCCAACACGAACCCATATTCCCCCATCAGACAAAAAACCAAAACTCATGCCACTATTCCAGACAGGAACAAAGTTTAAGACCGAATTAACTTCAACGTAACGCATCGGATCAAAGAGCAAATCCAGCATAATGTGTTTGCTTAACTGATCAGCTGAGAGGATGACTCCAAAGACCAGAAGAAAAATACGCAAGTTTTGACTTGTAGATTTTAGAGTTAATGCCATCATCCTATCTTCGCTACAACTTTATAACACCGATCACAAATATCACGCTTAGCGCCAACCTCGCGGCTTACTTTCCAACACCGAGCGCATTTTTCGCCCTCAGCCATGGCAAAACCAACCGCGATATCATCAATTGCCTCAAGCCGAAATGCATCAGCTGGCGCTGGATCAGTGGTCAAAGTTGCCGATGATGTGATAAAAAGACTGGACGCATCTTGACCTGCAAACGCGGCCAGTATTTCTTTGGAAATATAAACCGTTGGCGCTGCCTGTAGAGAGGCGCCAATCTTGCCATCATTGCGGGCTGTTTCCAATGCACTCATGACTACCTGGCGCACTTTTCGGATATACATCCAGTTATGAGCAATTCCACTGTTATGCCATTCGGTTGGAATCCTATCATAGCTGCGCAAATGGACCGAGTTTTCAATATTTGAATAACGTGATTGCCATGCTTCTTCAGCTGTGAAACACAGAATTGGCGCCAACCAGGCAGTCAACCGATTAAACACCTCATCCATTACTGTACGGCAAGCACGTCGTTCGTTTGAACTATCATCGTCGCAGTACAATGTATCTTTCCGGATTTCAAAATAAAAAGCAGATAAATCACTATTGCAGAATTGATGAAGCTCATAAAAAATGCCATGAAAATTAAACGCCTCAGTCATTTTGCGAATGGCAACATCGATTTTAGCCAACCGGTCAAGCACCCACTTTTCCAAGTCAGGCATAGTCGCATAATCAACCGCCTCACCTGCACTGAAACCATCCAATGCTCCGAGCAAATAACGCAATGTATTGCGGAAACGCCGATAATTATCCGTCGTACGTTTAATAATTTCCGGACCAATGCGCAAATCGTTGTAATAGTCGGAGCTAACAACCCAAAGGCGGAGAATATCAGCACCGTTCTGGTCCACGACTTTTTGAGGCGTCACCACATTGCCAAGTGATTTTGACATTTTTCTACCCTGCTCATCCAGTACGAAACCATGTGTCAAAACAGCTCTAAAGGGTGCTCGTTTGCGTGTTGCACAGGATTGCAATAATGACGAATGGAACCAGCCGCGGTGCTGATCTGATCCTTCAAGATATAAATCAGCCGGACTGGACAGATCGTCGCGATGTTCCAGAACAAAAGCGTGGGTTGACCCTGAATCGAACCAGACATCAAGAATATCAGTGATTTTTTCAAAATCTTTGGGATTGTGATCTGGCTCAAGAAAGCGCGACGCATCAGAAGCAAACCAGCAATCCGCACCCTCGACCCTCATTGCATCAACAATCCGCGCATGAACAGCAGGATCGCGCAATGGCTCACCTGTTTCCTTGTTAACAAATATAGTCAATGGTACGCCCCAGGCACGTTGACGGCTGAGGCACCAATCAGGTCGCTGTTCAATCATCGAAGTTAAACGCTTTTGTCCGGCAGCCGGATAAAAATTTGTTTTTGCTAATTCTCTCAGCGCTGTATCACGAAGACCCTGAGAGTCCATAGAAACAAACCATTGCGCGGTATTACGATAAATTACTGGTGCTTTTGAACGCCAAGAATGGGGATATGAATGAACCAGCTTGCCAATGCCAATGACACCCTTATATGACGCCATGATATCAGCAATTTTTGCATTATCACGAAGCACGTGCATGCCACCAAATACCGGAAGATGCTCCAAAATCTTGCCATTTTCGTTAACCGTATCAGGAACCGCAATCCCGTGCTTTAAATGGGCTAGCTCGTAATCTTCTACCCCATGTCCCGGGGCAATGTGAACAAAACCTGTTCCCTGTTCGGTAGTCACATGACTGCCTGCCAACAGCGGCACCTCGTAATTATAACCATGATCAGCCATCGGATGCGCGGTGACTGTCCCGGCCATTTCGCACCCCATCAGACTTGCCCGTAGTGCGATATCATCCACACCAACTTCCTTGATCACATTATCGGCCAAATCATCAGCGATCACCAGAAGATCACCCTTTTCGCACAAGCTGCCTTCATTCGACTCAACTACCTCGACGATCTGATAGGTGATATCATCCCCGTAAGCGACCGCACGGTTGCCCGGCATTGTCCATGGTGTTGTGGTCCAAATTATGATTGACGCCCCTTCAAGTGCTGGATGCGACGCTTTTTTCACCGGAAACCGTGCGTAAATTGTTACCGATGTGTGATCTTCATACTCAATTTCAGCTTCAGCAAGGGCGGTTTTTTCAACCGGTGACCACATCACCGGCTTTGTCCCACGATAAAGGCTTCCATCCATCAGTATTTTGCCTAACTCTTCCGCTATTGTGGCCTCTGCTGAATAGGCCATCGTCGTGTATGGGGCAGCCCAATCACCTAGTATCCCGAGCCTTTGGAACTCATCCGACTGCACACCTAGCCAATGCGAGGCGAAATCGCGGCATTCTTGACGAAACTCGGTGACCGGAACGATGTCCTTATCCATCCCCTTTTTACGGTATTGCTCTTCGATTTTCCATTCAATCGGCAACCCATGGCAATCCCACCCCGGCACATAATTAGCATTTTTCCCGAGCATGGATTGCGACCGATTTACCACATCCTTCAGAATTTTGTTTAGCGCATGACCAATGTGCAACTGGCCATTGGCATAGGGTGGACCATCATGCAAAACAAAAAGCGGCGCCCCCTTTCGCGTATCACGAAGTTTTTTATATATATCAATATCCCGCCAATTCTTCAGAATTTGTGGTTCTTTAAGCGGCAACCCGCCTCGCATTGGAAAGTCCGTTCGCGGTAAGAAAACTGTATCTTTATAATTCATGATGGGCTCTATCTATTATCTTGGTTAAAAAAGCACATTATAAAGCGGGCGCGGTCACGACTAGCCGAGAGATAATGGCGGCAAAACTTGGCGTGCTTTTTCTGCATCCACAGCAATCTGACGAAGTAATTCGTCAATACCAGAAAATTTTTGTTCTTGCCTCAAAAATGCTTTCAATCGCACTAACAACCGCTTTCCATAAAGGTCAAGGTCGTGATCAAATAAATGTGTTTCACATAAGACCCCTCGATTTTGCACGGTTGGCCTGACTCCTATATTGGCAACACCATTTCCAATTTGCCGAACCTGACCATTACTATCCTCCAAATCGACCTCTACCGCATAGACTCCAAAAGCAGGGTGCTGCAATGGTCCAAGTGCAATGTTAGCGGTTGGGAACCCAATGCTGCGCCCGCGCGCGTCACCCCGGATTACTGTACCGGTGACTGCCCAATCACGGCCAAGCATCACTGCCGCTGATTCGGGATCACCGGCCTGTAATGCTGCCCGTATCCTGCTGGATGAAATGACCGCAGAATTATCATCAACAAGTAGAGGGATAGCAGTCGCCGTTAAACCAATATCTTTGCCAGCACAATTGATTGTATCCAAATCGCCACCTCGTTCCCTCCCAAAGGCAAAATCAGTCCCTGCAAATAACTGCCGCACCCCCAAGTTCATGAGTACATGGCTTATAAAATGATGGGCATCTGTAGTCCGCAACGTATCATCAAAGCGTATATGAATAACTTGTGCTTTTGCGCTATGGCCAAGCAAATTTGAGAGCAGCCGGTCTTTCTCTAGCCGATCTGAAAGATGAAAAGGGACTTCATCCTGTCGAAAAAACTCTCGAGGGTGCGGGTCAAACGTGATCACCGCAGAGGTCAGATTATCACGCTGCGCGGCGTCCGTTGCCGCGGCAATAACTTTTTGGTGTCCGCGATGCACACCATCAAAATTGCCAATTGCCGCAACAAGACCGACCGGGCTGGAATGCGTCTGAGCCAGAGGAGCATCATTGATCCCCCATTCAATCACTTCAACCATTTTTTTCTTACGGTTTTTCATAGCGCGGCACTATATCGCTCATCTAGCCAGAATATCAATCTTTGATAGCGAAAAACATGCGATCATAAAGCCATTGTTAAATACCCAACACCGCTTCACAAAGAGCATAAATTCATATCTATCGGTTCACAGGAATATTTTTACATCATCTAACGGATTTGTTAAGCTATTAGGCTTTGTCTAACTAGGTTTGATAAAATGATGGTAAGTTGTTAGTCAGCCCTCAGTAAACTGTCAAACTCCTAAAGGCAAGTGAACTCATATGAGCAAATGATAGTGACGGGCGCCCCATGGAAACAATCACAAATAACCTGTTTTCGTTTGATCTAGCGAGTCAATATGGCACTGATTTCGTGCTGAGTTTGAGTATGCAAGTTATCGCTGGCATTCTAACCATTTTCATTGGTTTTTGGCTATCGGGACGTGCCAGTCGCCTTGTGATAAAGGCTCTTGGCAAAATTGAGCAGATTGATAAAACCATTATCCCAATGATTGGGGCATTGGTCCGTTATGCTGGAATGACTCTTACCCTTGTTGTTGCGCTTGGCAAATTTGGTGTCGAGACAACATCGATTATTGCTGTTCTTGGCGCGGCTGGTCTTGCTATTGGCCTTGCCCTTCAGGGAACCTTATCAAACGTTGCGGCCGGGCTTATGCTAATTTTTTTGCGACCATTCAAAATTGGCGATTGGGTTGAAGCGGCCGGCATGTCCGGCACAGTGCGTGAAATTGGGCTATTCACGACAGTGATCGACACATTTGACCGTGTTTTCATCAGTGTACCCAATTCATCAATCTGGTCATCAAATATTGTTAACCACTCGAGGTATGGCGAACGCCGACTGGATCTTGATATTGGTATAGCTTACGAGAGTAGTCTTGATGATGCCGAAGCGGCCCTTTTACAGTTAGCAAACGATAAAAGAGTTCTCGCTATCCCACCACCTCGCTTCATTGTTGTAGAATATGCTGACTCGGCCGTCATTGTGCGGTTGCGCGTCTATGCAAATTACGCTGACTTTTTTGACCTTAAATATGATCTGCATCGCCAGTTAAAAGATGTACTAGCAGTGCACAATGTCTCAATTCCCTATCCGCAAAGGGTTTTGCATCATCTTGGCGGCGGTTCAATTGAGAATCCTCTCGACGAAGGATGAACAAGAGGTTTAAATCCACGCCGATTACTCGCAAGACGTTAGAGAACTGGAATGTCGCGAAAATGGCACGCGAACGCGACGGCTCTGACGCAACCGTTGCCAGTGAATATCAATTATTACAATCACGACGATACATGGTTCCTGATGATGCAAATTGCAGTGACTTGTGGGTATTCGGCTACGGCAGCCTAATTTTCAACCCCATTATCGCCCATAACCGGCGCTTAATTGCCCGTACCCATGGGTATCATCGGCGCTTCTGTTTATGGACAAAGATCGGGCGCGGCTCGCCCGAATATCCTGGCCTCGTGCTATCGCTTGATCACGGCGGCTCTTGTGTAGGGTTAGCCTACCGACTTGAGCCAGACACGGCAATTGCAGAGCTGGATTTGTTATGGCGACGTGAAATGCTGACGCTCGCCTATAACGTACGCTGGTTGCAACTACAAACGTGCGAGGGACTAAAACGCGGGTTGGGCTTTGTTGCCAACCCAAAAAGCCCAGCCTATGCCCCGCCCATGCCGTTCGAAACTATCGTAAACACGGTGGCAGAGGCGCGTGGTTTTAATGGACATTGCTATGATTACCTGTTTGATACGCTTGCTGGAATAAAAGAATACGGCATTTATGACGCAGCGATGGAGAAACTGGCAAATGCTGTGTCACAGAGACTTGCATCAACCAAATAATTTGGGTAGGAACGATTGTTGTGTTGGGCGTTGCGGCTGTGGCGGAATGGTAGACGCGGCGGATTCAAAATCCGCTTCTGGTGACAGAGTGGGGGTTCAAGTCCCTTCAGCCGTACCAACAGAAACCCAACGAAAGGGTTCTTTAGCCCCATTGCTATGTGGTGTAAATCCGTGTGGTATAATCTATGGTGATCGATGCTACTTTGGCGTCTAATAAAACGACAATATGATTTCATTATCCGCATTGCTGCAACAAAACTGGCAATTTTGGGGCTTTATATCTTCGCAGCACTCGAGTCAATTATCATTCCCATTCCGGCAGATCCGTTGCTTGTTGCCACTGTGCTTGCCCGACCCAAACGATGGCTTCAGCTTGCCTTGGGCTGCACCATGGCATCGGTTATTGGAGGCGTCGGTGGCTGGACTATTGGCACATTTTTTAGCCCCTATCTATACGAGTGGCTGGCCATGTTACCTGAGAGGATAGCAGGCCCCGCAGCCTTTGGAGCAGTCGAAGCTGGATTCGCGAAGTTTGGTATTTTTTTAGTGTTTCTTGGCGCTTTTTCGCCACTCCCATACAAGGTCATTGCAGTGAGCGCCGGTATTGGGGGATTTGGCCTTTTACCATTTATTCTGACCTCAATCGTCGGTCGCGGGCTTCGATTTGCGATTGTTGCAGGCATTGCAAAAAACAACGGAAACCCTAAAGTACTAATTTTGCTTATTACCATTCTAGTCTGTTTGTTCGCAGGAGCTTTATGGCTAATCAGATGACATCAACTTTCATTCCACACATCGATCAACGACTAGGTTTAATCATTGCTGGCGGCATTTCCACAGCATTGCTTGGAGGTGCTTTGCTATTTCAATATGTCGGCGGACTCGCACCTTGCAGTTTATGCATCTGGCAACGATGGCCGCATCTCGCAGTGATAGTTATAGCATTTATTGGGCTGCGCGGCGTTATGCCGCGCGGCATGCTTTGGCTGACTTTCATTGCCGGCAGTATCAGCGTATGCCTCGGCAGCTATCATGCTGGCATCGAATACGGGTTTTGGGCTGGACCAGCAGGTTGCACGGCTAATCTGGTCTTTGATGGCGACATTAAAGCTCTCACTCAACAACTGCTTAGCACACCGATAGTTCGTTGTGATAAGGTGCCATGGTCATTATTTGGCTTATCAATGGCAGGGTGGAATACACTTATTAGCCTTGACATTGTCGCGGCGGCTCTTATTTCGTTGAGACGCGTTTGAACGTCCTCTTTTCTATCGGA
>MDTD01082027.1_pt1 | contig 14614 bp, 11 predicted proteins | sample 811221 | NCBI WGS metagenome assembly MDTD01 (sample SAMN05326646, study PRJNA326480) | marine metagenome | isolation source: seawater | place: Pacific Ocean: South West | collected 2011
ATTACTGAACTTGATATTTTTTATTTGAGTTTTTCAAAAAATATTAAAATTACAATTACAGGCACAAATGGAAAATCCACCACTTGTCAAATGTTGTATAACATTTTCAAGTCAAACAATTCAGATGTGAGATTAGTTGGTAATATTGGTAATCCACCATTATTAGAGAAAAATATAAAGAAAAAAACTATATTTATTATAGAGGCTTCATCATATCAAATATATTACAGCAGATATTTTAGAACAGATCATGGTGCTATTTTAAATTTAAGTCCAGACCACATAGAAAGACATGGAAATATAAATGAATATGCAAAAGCAAAACTAAAATTAATTTTTAATCAGGTTAAAAATAGTCATTCATACATTGAAAAAAATAATTCTTTTATAAACAGAAATATCTTGAATAAAAAAATAAAATCAAATTTGCATAAATTTAATTATGATAAAGAAAATTTTTTTAAAAATAGAATTAAAAATAAATATTTGCTTGATAAAAACAATTTAAAAAACATACATATAGTCTATCTAATATCAAAAAAATTTAAATTTAAAGATGAAAAAATTTTTAAATCTTTAAATAAATTTAAAGGCTTAAAATTTAGAAATCAAATTATTCATAATAAAAATAAAATAGTAATCGTAAACGACTCAAAATCTACTAGTTTTTCATCAACGACTGGACTTTTATCAACTTATAAAAACATATACTGGGTAGTTGGAGGCATGTTTAAAAAAGATGATAAATTTAATTTAGAAAAAAAATACTATAAAAATATTAAGGCATATATAATCGGTTTAAATAAAAATTTTTTTATAGGTCAATTTAAAAAAAAAATTAAATTTAAATACTTGAAAAATTTAAAAAAAGCTGTTTTGGAAATTAAAAAAGATATAAAAAATGATTTTAATCAAAAAATAATTTTATTCAGCCCTGCAGCTGCTTCTTTTGATCAATTTAAAAACTTTGAGGAGAGAGGTAATTATTTTAACAAAATTGTAAAAAATATATTAATTAAAAAAAAAAATGTTAAATAGATTTAATATTTATAATAACTATTATATTTGGTGGAAAAATATTGACAAAACAATTTTAATATTAATTCTGTCTTTTTTTATTGCCGGATTATTTTTTTCTTTAGTTTCAACTTCTCTAATCGCATCTGATAGATTAAATACTAATTCATATTATTTTTTTATTAAACATTTAGTATTTATTTTATTAGGCATTTTAATAATGTTTATTTTTTCATTACTAAAAGAAGATTATTTAATAAAAATTTCACTAATCCTATTTATTTTATCATTTTTATTATTATTGCTAGTACCATTCTTTGGAGCTGAAGTTAAAGGTTCTAAAAGATGGTTAGATATTCCATATCTACCAAGATTCCAACCTGTTGAATTGATTAAACCGTTTTATATAGTAATCCTTGCATCTATTTTAAATTTTCAAAAATATAATCTATACTTTAAATATCTTTTAACTTTACTTTTAATTCTACCAATAATTTTATTATTAATTTCTCAGCCCGATATTGGACAAACTTTATTAATTATATTTGTATGGTTAGCTTTAATTTTTGTTTCTGGGATTAACTTGACCATTTTTTTTGGTTTATTTGGTGTTTTCACTTCAATAATTTTATATTTAATTATTTTTGTTGAAAAATTTAATTATATAAAAATAAGAATTCTTTCATTTATTGATAGTTCTTCAAATAATAATTTCCAATCTGAAAAGGCTTCGGAAGCTATAATCGATGGAGGTTTTTTTGGTAAAGGTATAGGAGAAGGAACTTTAAATTCTAAAATTCCAGAAGCCCATACAGATTATATAGCATCAGTCATTTCAGAAGAATTTGGTATAATTATAATTTTTCTAATAATGCTATCATTTATTTTTTTGGCCTATCATATATTTAAAAAAATAAGAGATACAAATAACAATGTATACAAAATGATACTTACTGGATTGATTTCATTGTTGTTGATGCAAGCCTTTGTGCATGTTGGTGTAAATTTAAGAGTATTACCGACTACAGGCATGACACTTCCCTATATAAGTTATGGGGGCTCTTCAATTATAAGTATTTCAATGATATCCGGTATTATTTTAAATTTAACAAAAAGAAGAGTGTACTGATTGACAAAAATATTAATATCTACTGGCGGTTCAGGTGGTCACGTTATTCCTGCAATAAATTTATATAGCCATTTAAAAAAAGAATATGAGGTAAAACTTTATAGTGATGTAAGGGGCGCAAAATATATTCCTAAAGAAATTAAAAAAGTAGTTTTTGATGTTAAAAAAATTCCGGAAAAAATTTATTTATTACCATTTAAGTTTCTTTTTATCTTTTTTTCATTAATTAAATCGTTGATTCACCTTAAAAAAAACCAATTTGATATAGTAATTAGCACCGGAGGTTATATGTCTTTACCAATAGTGCTTGCAGCAAAACTATATAAAAAAAAAATATTTTTATTCGAACCAAATTCAATCATAGGTAGATCAAATAAATTTTTAATAAAATTCTCAAATAAAATATTTTGCTATGACAAAAATTTACAAGGTTTAGGTAAAAAATATATACATAAAATTGTTGAGTTGCCTCCTATCTTAAATGAGTGTTTTTATAATAGTAAAAATATAACCGATTATAATAATAAAATTTTAAAAATATTAATAATAGGTGGAAGCCAGGCATCATTATTTTTTAGTAAATATTTAAAAAATGAAATAATACAACTTGCATCAATACATGAGATTGAAGTAACTCAACAACTATCACCAGGTTTTAATATAAGTAATTATAGTAAGGACTATGAAAAAAATAACATAAAAAATAATTTATTTTTTTTTGAAGAAAATTTTTTGTGTAAAAATCAAAATTTTGACATCGTTATATCTAGATCTGGAGCCTCATCCTTAGCTGAACTTGCTCATTTAAACATTCCCTTCATTGCAGTACCTTTTCCTCACGCAACAGATAATCACCAATTGTTAAATGCAAAAAGATACCTAGATCTAAATTGTTGCTGGATATTAGAGGAAAAAAACTTTAATTCTGGCGATATATTTAAAATATTAAAACATATAATGTTCAATAAAACACAGTACTTTGAGAAGAAAAATAACTTAGAGAAGTTAACTAAAAATAATACCTGGAACAATATAAATAACATAATTAAAAAGAATATAAATGAAAATTAGTTTAGGGAAAAAAGAAATAATTCATTTTATAGGAATCGGTGGAATCGGAATGAGTGGTCTTGCATTAATTATGAAGGATTTGGGTTTTAATGTCAAAGGGTCAGATCAACAAGATGGAAAAAATATAGATAGATTAAAAAAGAATAAAATAAATGTTCAAGTTGGGCATAAAAGAAAAAACTTATCAAATGCAACATTAGTTGTTATTTCCTCAGCAATTAAAAAAAATAATCCAGAGTACTCAGAGGCAAAGAAAAAAAAAATACCAATTTATAAAAGAGGTGAAATGCTTGCAAACATAGTTTCTCTTTACAAAAATGTAGTGGTGGCTGGTTCACATGGTAAAACAACAACTACTTCAATAGTTTCTACAATTTTTTCAAAATCTAAATTAGATCCAACAACTATTAATGGTGGTGTTATAAATTCTATAGGTAACTCAGCTAAGCTTGGAAAAGGCGAATGGTGTATTTTGGAGTCAGATGAGTCTGATGGGAGTTTTTTGCAATTACCATTTACTTACTCAATTATTACAAATATTGATGAAGAACATCTTGAATACTATGGATCAATAGAAAATTTGAAGAGATGTTTTATTAAATTTGCAGAAAAAACACCATCCTTTGGAAAAACACTCATATGTCTTGATGATAAAAATAATAGATCAATTTTAAATAAAATTAATAATCAAAATATAATTACATACGGACATAATGAAAAATCTAATTTTAGAATAAAAAATATTCATTTAAATACTAATATCTCAAAATTTGATTTAGAAATAAATTTACCCAATCAAAGTAAAAGACTTATAAAGTCCCTCAAAGTCCCATTAATTGGTATACATAATATTAGAAATTGTTGCGCATCAGTAGCTATAGCTATTTTAATGGGAATTTCTGTTAATTTAATTAAAAAAGCTATTTTGGAATTTAAAGGAGTTCAAAGGAGATTTAATTTTATTTTTGAGCATCAAAAGAGTATTTATTTTGACGATTATGCTCATCATCCAACCGAAATATTTGAATTACTTAAATCAATAAAAGATGTTTATAAATCAAAAAAAATAATATCAGTATTTCAGCCTCATAGAATTTCTAGATTAAACTCTTTGAGAAAAAAATTTACACAATGTTTCAGTTCTTCTGATCAAGTTATACTATGTCCAGTATATAAAGCTGGAGAAAATTTTAAGTTACAATTTAATTATTCGAATTTTGCAAAACAGATTATAAAAAATTCTAAAGTAGATTTAGTAATGATCAATGGAGAAAAGGAATTATCAAAATTTGTTAAAAAAAATATTTATGGTGATAAAATTGTAATTGGGATGGGCGCAGGAAGCATATCAAGTTGGATGAGAAAATTACCTGAAATAATCAAATGAAATTGGTAGATTTAGAAAAAATTGATTTTTTAGATAAATCACGATTGAGTTTTGATCATGATTTATCGCGTCTAAATTGGTTTAATATTGGAGGTAAGTCTAAAATTTACTTTTTTGCCAATTCTTTAAAAGATTTATCGTTATTCCTAAATCAGTATAATCAAAGAGGTAAAATTTTTATTTTAGGCGCTGGATCAAATACTCTCTTCGATGACAGTATTTACGATGGAGTCGTAATTAAACTTGGAAAAAACTTTAATAACATTTCGAAATTAGACGAAAACCTTATTATTTCAGGAAGCTCATGTTTGGATAAAAAAGTTTCAGAATTTGCAATAGAAAATAGTATTGAAGGCTTCGAATTTTTATCATGTATTCCAGGCTCAATCGGCGGAGGTATAAAAATGAATGCAGGTTGCTATAGTAAAGAATTTAAAGACATTATTGTTTCAGTCCAAGCCATAGACTTTAGTGGAAAAGTCATAACAATACCATCTTCTAAAATAAATTTTAAATATAGATCAAATGATATTTCTAAGAATTTAATTTTTTTAAGTGGAACTTTTAAAGGAAAATTATCCTCAAAAGAGAAAATTAGGGATAATGTAAATTATTTAAAAAAACAAAAAGAACTTACGCAACCTTTTAGAGTAAAAACCGGTGGTAGTACTTTTAAGAATCCTATTGATCAAACAAATAAAAAGGTATGGGAATTAATAAGAGAATCAATAGATATTAATGATGTGAATAAAATGTTTGGTGATGCTAGGCTTTCTGAAAAACATTGCAATTTTTTAATTAACAAGGAAAAAGCCTCCTCACAAGATATGAAAAATCTTATCAATTTTATCAAAGAAAATGTGTATAAGAAAACAGGAGTTAATCTTGAACTAGAAATCATATTAGCTACATAGAAATGAAGAAAAAAATATTAATATTAGCTGGTGGATATTCTAAAGAACGTGAAATAAGTTTTAAAACAGCCGAAGCAGTATTTAAACAAATTAAAAAAGACTATAGATGTAAAATTGTTGATCCAAAAAATGGATTTATTAAAGATATAAGAAAATATAAACCACATATAATTTTTAACGCACTTCATGGGAGATACGGAGAGGATGGATATATTCAATTGATCCTTGAAAATGAAGGAATTAAATATACCCATTCAGGAGTTAGAGCATCCTCAGTTTGTATTAATAAAATTATTTCAAAACAAATTTTTATAAAAAACAAAATACTTACTCCAAAATATTTAATTTTTGATGGAAATTTTGAAAATAATTATAAAAAAATTTTCAATAAAATAAAAAAAAAATTAAAATTTCCGGTAGTCATTAAACCTTCAAATGAAGGTTCAAGTGTAGGAGTTTATATTTGTAACAAAAAAAATTTAATTAAAAATTTGAATAAACTCAAAGATGAAAGAGAAATCTTAATTGAGTCCTATATTCCAGGAAGAGAAATTCAAGTTGCTATTATGGGAAATAGGAAATTAGGCAGTATAGAATTGGTGCCGAGAAGAAAATTTTATGATTACAAAGCCAAATATGACAAAGGAGCAAAAACCAAACATATAATACCCGTAGACCTTCCAAGAAATAAATTAAACCAAATCGAAAACATTGCACTCAAGGCACATAAAATAACTGGTTGTAAGGGAGTAACTAGAAGCGATTTTAGGTATTATAAAAATAAATTTTATTTATTAGAAGTTAACACACAACCAGGAATGACAGAATTATCATTAGTACCTGAAATTGCAAGATATAAGGGTATTAACTTTTACAATTTAATAAGATGGATGATTAATGACGCTTCAGTTAATCGATAGAGGTAAAATTTATCTATATTTTTTTTTATTAATAATTTTATTAAGTATCCATAATATTAATTCAACGAATTTAATTAATAGTTTTTTTAAGGTAAAAAAAATAACACTAGATAGTAATATTGACGAACCTATTAACGAAGAAATATTTTCCTCTTTAAAAAAGTTTTATAATTTGAACATTTTTTCAAAAAATTTAAAAGAAATAGAAAATATTTTAGATCAATTCAATATTATAAATGAATATAAAATTAAAAAAGAATATCCTTCTAATATAAAAATTGAATTAATAAAAACAAATATTTTAGCTTATTATTATGATAATAATGAAAAAACCTATTTAGGAGAAAATGGAAAAAAAATAAAAGAAATAAATTCCATAAAAACAGATCTTCCTTTAATCATTGGAAAAGTAGATATTAATAACTTTTTAAGTTTAAATAAAAAATTACTAGATAATGGATTTGAATTAAATGATTTTGTAAAATTTTATGCATTTAAGTCAAATAGGTGGGATCTTTTATACAAAAATAAAATTTTAATTAAACTTCCAATAGATGAAGTTGATTTTTCTTTAAATTTATTAAAAAGGATGCTTGAAATCTCAAATCTTGAGAATGTAAATATTATTGATTTAAGAATTAAAAATAGAATAATATTGACATGAGCAAAAATGATTCCCTTATCTCAATATTAGAGTTTGGGTCAACTAATTTAAAATTATCTATTTACAATAATCAGACACTAAATCAAAGTTTTTTTTACGAGGAAAAAATTGAATATACCAAAAACGAAAATTTAATTGAAAACAAACTATTTAATTTAATTTTAAAAGCAGAAAAAGATTTGGGACAACATTTAAATGAGATGCTTCTAATAATGGATTCTTCTAGTATTCACTCATTAGATTTGTCTATACAAAAATATTATGATAAAAAAATTTTTACATCACAAGACCTTGACCACTTGATTAATGAATGTGAGCAAATTGTTAAAACTCATAATAAAGAAGATAATATAATACATATTATAAAATCTAATATTAATTTTGATGATCAAATAATTGAAAATTTAGATAATTTTTCACAAGAAGTCTACAAAGCACAAGTAGAGATTAAATTTATAATGATAAATAAGAAAAATTACGATGAAATTAAAAAATTATTTTTAAAAAAACATATACATTTACAAAATATTTATTGTGCAAGTTATGTTAAAGCTTTAGGTATAATTAATAAGTTAGGAATTTCAGATTATAGTTCATTTATTGATATAGGTTTTAAAAAAAGTAGTATTTCAATTTTTAAAGATAAAAAATTGCTATACCTAAATAATATACATATTGGCGGCGACCACGTAACAAAAGATATATCAAAAGTTTTGAATATTAATTATAGAAAGGCAGAGGCTGAAAAGTTAAAATTCACTAAATATCATAAATATAAAAATAAATTAGAGAAAAATGAAGAGTTATTAAAAAATATTATAAATTCAAGATTAGAGGAGATAATTGAATTACTATTTTTTAATTGTCCTTTGAAAAAAAAAACTTTTGATAAAAATGGATTGAAGCTTTATTTTATTGGAAATGGTTCTAAAGTGTTAAGTGAAAATATGTTGTCTTTTGGTCAAGAATTTAATTTTATTAACGAAATGTTAATTATAGACGAGAATAAAAAAGATTGTTGCGATAGCGCTCTAAAGTATAGTGAAAATAATAAAAAAGCAGATATTCCAAATGATAATTTCAACATTGAAAACAAGGGTTTTTTTGAGAAATTATTTGATTATTTATCTCAAAAATAGCAATTTTCTGTAATATTAGTTGTTTTTTTAAGAATAATTAAATTTTGTATAAATCTTTAATGTCAATTCTAAATCAAAAAACAATAAATAAAAAAATTTCATTCTCAGGTGTTGGATTACATACTGGTAGTAAAGTTGATTTAAATCTTCTTCCAGCAGCACCAAATACGGGCATTATATTTAAAAGAATAGATTTAACAGACCATAATATTATTATACCTGTTTATAGCAATGTTGTTGACACAACATTATGCACTACTCTTGCAAATGAAAAAGGGGTAAAGGTTTCAACAATTGAACACTTGATGGGCGCTTTGTACGGTCTGGGTGTAGATAACTTAATTGTTGAATTAAATTCACAGGAACTACCCATACTTGATGGATCAGCAAAACCATTTGTAGAAAAAATACTATCAATTGGATTTAAGTTTTCATCAACGCCAATTAAATTAATTAAAATAAATAAAAAAGTTTCTTATGAGGTTGAAGAAAAATCTATATCTTTAGACGTGTCAAAAGTTGCTTCAGAAATTGATTTTGAGATTAATTTTAAAAATAAAATTATTGGTAAACAAAGAAATAAAATAAATATTTTTAACGATGATTTAAAAAATATTTTTGAATCTAGAACATTTTGTTTACACAAAGATGTGGAAAAACTTAAAAGTGCAGGTCTAGCTAAAGGGGGCAGTTTAGACAATGCAGTAGTAGTTGGTGAAAAAGAAATATTGAATGTTGAGGGTTTAAGAAATCAAAAAGAATTTGTGAATCACAAGATATTAGATTGCATGGGTGATTTGTATCTTTCAGGGTATAGAATTGTTGGATCTTTATCAACTTCTCAAGGAGGACACGGCTTAACAAACAAAATCTTAAGGAAATTATTTTCTGAAAAATCTAATTTTACGGTAATTGAAATCAAAGAAAAAACATTACCTTACCAAATTTTAGATAGATCCTATCTAAAATCCATCGCTTAAAAATAGAAATTTTTTTTATTTCTGTTAAAAATGTTTATGCGTTTTATCACAATTATTTATACGATTCTTTTTATGTTTTTTGTTTCTTGCGCCAAAGAAAAAGAAAATATTGTAGAAGTTATTGAGCAAAATGAAATAGATTTTCAGATGATAAAAGCCTATGAAGAAGGAATGGAGGCTTTAGAGCAGCAAGATGGATTTACTGCTGCAAAAAAATTTAGTGAAGCAGAGCTTTTGTTTCCTCAATCTAACTGGGCGCCAAGAGCAGCTCTTATGGCTGCATATTCATATTTTACTGTAGACTATTACAGTGATACTATTTATGAAGTTGAGAGGTTTCTTAAAACGTATCCTGAACACCCAAGAACTGATTATGCTTATTATTTATTAGCTATAACATATTATGATAAGGTTGTAGACGAAACTAGAGATTTAGAAGCAATTCTCAAATCAAAAGAATATTTTGAAATCTTAATTAAAAATTATCCAGAAACAGATTATGCAATGGATTCGAAGTTTAAGTTAGAAGTAATATATGAGGTAATGGCATCTAAAGAAATGTATTTGGCAAGATATTATCTTGATAAAGAAAAATGGATACCTGCTATAAATAGATTTAAAATTGTAGTAGAGGATTATAATGACTCAATATTTATTGAAGAAGCATTACATAGATTGGTAGAAATTAATTATAAGCTTGGGTTAGAACAAGAGGCAAAAAAATATGCTTATTTACTAGGTTATAACTATCAATCAAGTGAATGGTATGAAAAATCATACAAAGTATTTAACAAAAATTATGTTTCCTCTAAAAAAAAAATAAAAAAGGATAAAAGAAAATCCCTAATACAAAATATTAAAACAAAGTATTTTAATGGAAAATAGAGCTTCCATAACAAAAAAATATAATAAAAAAATCAAAGAATTGAATAGTCATAATGAATTATATTATTCAAAAGATAAACCTATAATATCAGATAAAGAATACGATGAATTAAAAAAAAGAATTATAGAATTAGAAAAAAAATATAATTATTTAAAAAATAAGGACTCACCCTCACAAAAAATAGGTTTTAAACCATCAAAAACATTTCAAAAAAGAAAGCATATGGTGCCTATGTTATCATTATCAAATATATTCGATAAAAATGATCTGGATAATTTTGAAAAAAAAATCAGGAATTATTTAGATATGAATTCTAGACAATTATTTGAATATAGTGTTGAGCCCAAAATTGATGGTATATCAGCATCTTTGACGTATAAAAATGGAAGTTTAGTGCTAGGCATGTCTAGAGGCGATGGCTATGAGGGTGAAGTAATAACAGAAAATCTAAAAACTATAAATGAAATACCAAAAAAAATTAATTCATCTGATTTTCCTCCACAAATTGAAATTAGAGGAGAGGTATATATAAAAAAAAATGATTTCATTAAAATTAAAGAAAAATTTGCAAATCCAAGAAATGCTGCCTCTGGCTCTTTAAGACAAAAAGATTCTTCTGAAACTAAAAAAATACCATTGAAATTTATTGCTTATACATTTGGATTATTTGTAAATAATAAATTTAAAAAACAATCTGATTTTTTAACAGCATTAAAAAAATGGGGGTTTGAAACAAGTAAATATAATGTTGTTAAATCAGATATTAATGAATTAATTAGAAATCATATTGATTTTGAAAAAAAAAGATATGAATTAGAATATGATGTAGATGGATTAGTTTATAAAATAAATGATTTAAAGCTCCAACAAAGATTAGGTTTTGTTGGTAATGCCCCACGTTGGGCCGCAGCGCATAAATTTTCCGCTGCATCGTCTTTTTCGAAAATTCTAAAAATTGAAATTCAAGTTGGTAGGACAGGCGCACTCACTCCTGTTGCAAAAGTAGAACCAGTAAATATTGGTGGAGTAGTTGTTTCAAATGCTACTTTACATAATGAGGATGAAATAAAAAAAAAGGATATTAGGGTAGGTGATATTGTTAAAATAGAAAGAGCTGGCGATGTGATACCACATGTAATTTCTGTCGATTTTAAAAAAAGAACCTCAAAATCTGTTAAATATAAGTTTCCTGAAAAATGTCCGTCTTGTGGTTCTGCTGTGGAAAAAGAATTTAACAATCAAACAAAAAAATTTGATGCAGTTATACGTTGTTCAACACAAGGATTTAAGTGTGAGAAAATATCTATAGAAAAAATAAAACATTTCGTCTCTAAAGATGCTTTAAATATTGAAGGTTTAGGAAAAAAAGTTGTTGAAAAATTTTGGGAAAAAAAATTTCTCCGTTTTCCACAAGACATATTTAAATTGGATTACAAAAAAATTGAAAGCTTAGAGGGGTGGGGATCTCAATCTGTATTAAATCTAAAGTATTCAATCAATAATTCAAAAAAAATAACTTTGAGCAAATTTATATTCGCTTTAGGTATAAGACACATTGGACAAGAAAATGCCAAGTTAATAGCTAAACATCTACAGAATAAAGAAAATTTCTTAAATATAGATAAAAATTTTAATTTTAACTCATTTCTGAGTATTGATGGTATTGGAGAAATTCAAATATTATCTATCAAAAAATTTTTCTCTTTAAAGGAAAATTCGAATGTAATTAGCGAGCTTTCAAATTTTCTAGATATTGAAAGTGAAATTATAAGTAAATCTGGTAAGCTTAAAAACCTTAGTTTTATGATTACAGGCAAGTTAGAAAATATGAGTAGAGCTGAGGTAAAATCAATTATAGAAAAAAATTCAGGTAAAATACTCAGTTCAGTTAATAAAAAATTGGATTACTTGATTATAGGAGATAAACCAACAACAAAAAAAGTAAATCAAGCAAAAGAATTGGGTATTAAAACAATTAATCAAGTTGAATTGCTTGAATTATTAAATTGAATTTAGAAGCCAGCTTCTCTCATTTTTATTCAAAAATTTTGATAACTTACGATAAACTTCAAAATTATATTTGAATAAGTATTTTTTTTCACCATTTGATAATAATTTTTCGTTTATCAGATCTTTATCAATTGGCGCCAAGGTTAAATTTTTAAATTTTAACATATTTTTTTTTCTTTCTACATAAATTAAGTTTTCAATTCTAATTCCAAATTTTCCCTCCCTATAATAGCCAGGTTCATTGCTCAAAATCATCCCTTCTTTTAATTCGATAGAATTAAATTTTGATATGGCCTGAGGTCCCTCGTGAACATTTAAGAAAAAACCCACTCCATGTCCAGTGCCATGTCCATAATCTAAATTTACTTTTTTTAGAGGTGATCTTGCTTTTTTATCAATCAAGTATCCTTTGTTGATTTTATTTAAATCATTTGTGGCAACTGCAATATGACCTTTAAGAACTCTTGTAAAAATATTTTTAATTTTAATTGAAGGTTTCGAAAAACAAACAGTTCTCGTTACATCTGTAGTTCCATATTTATATTGACCACCTGAATCACACAAAAAAATGTCTTTCTTTTTAATTTTTCTATTTGTTTTTTTTGAAGATCTATAATGTATGATTGCACTGTTTGGCCCAGAACCTGCAATAGTATTAAAACTTGGATATATGTAATCTTTATTTTTCTTTCGAAATGATTCTAATTTTCTTTCTAAAAATAATTCATCAAATCCAAAATTTTTATCTTGTTTCACCCAATATAAAAATTTTGTAAGAGCAACTCCATCTTTAATATGGGCATTTTTCATATTTTCAATTTCAGTCTTATTTTTTATAGATTTTAATTCATAAATTGGGTCATGAAATTTATTAATGATGAACTTTGATTTTATTAGACTTTGATAAAAAATTGAGCAAGTTAATTTATCAATCGTAAATATTTTTGATTTTAAATTTACCAAAACATCATAAAAATTTTCTAACCTGCAAAATTTAATTTTTTTATAAACAATTTTTTTTTTAATAGATTTTACTTTTTTTAAGTTACAAAAAAAATAAATATTCTTTTTTTCATCCAATATAATTCTAGAATTTGGTATTGGACTGTTTGGATTATCTGACCCTCGAATATTTAGTAACCAGGCAATATTCTCTGGTGCAGAAATAAAAATGCTATCTGATTTGTTTCTGTTTAATATTTTACTTAATTTTCTAATTTTAGATCTTACACTTTCACCAGCAATTGTGTCATCAATTTTAAAAAAAAGATTTTCAGCTACTTTTTTTTCTTTATAAATTTTGTCAATTAGATTGGTTGATATTGGAATTAGTTTATAGTTATGTTCAAAATATCTTTTTAAAGTTAAATTAGTAAATAATTTAGGATCATACCCAACTGATTTTATTTTATGTCGTTTCAAAACATTATTCGGATAAGTGTATGGTATTTCAATTATTTTAAAGTTTTTTCCACATTCAATCTTGCTTTGAATTAAATATCTACCATCTACAAATAAATAACTTTCGTATTTTGTAATAATTGCAAATCCTGCTGATCCAGAAAAATTAGAAATGGTTTTTAATCTATTTGGAAAAGCATATTCGCCGAAAAATTCATCATTTTTTGGAATAACATATGCGTCTAAGCCATAAACTGATAGTAGTTTTCTCAATTTTAAAATTATTTTCACTATTTAATCCTTTTTTGATATCTTAACCAACCTGGACTTTTTATTTCGCTTTCGTATTCTATATCTTGATTAAATTCAAAATCATCATTTTCATCATTTAAAAACTGATTATTTTTTTCTACATTCTTTTCAGGTAATTCATCTATAAAGCGAGACGAAATACTATCAATCCAGTCTCCTTGATAAAATCTATTCATTGAAAAAGAAATATGTGCAATTTTCTTTGCTCTAGTTATTCCAACATAAGCCAATCGTCTTTCTTCTTCTAATCCACTTTGTCCTTTTTCTTCCATCGATTTTTGATGTGGAAATAATCCTTCCTCCCAACCTGGTAAAAAAACTATATCAAATTCTAAACCTTTAGATGAGTGCATAGTCATAAGATTTACTTTCTGGCCTTCCCAATCTTGATCGATTGATGTTGCCAATGCAACGTGTTCCAAAAAACTTTCAAGATTATCAAATTCTTTCATTGCATTTAAAAGTTCCTTAATATTTTCAAGTCTATTTTCATTTTCTAAGTCCTTTTTGTCTTTAAGCATCTGACTATAACCTGACTCATCCAATATTAATTGTAGCAATTTAACATGATTAATTTTTTTTCTAAGGTCAAATCTCCATTTATCCAATAAATTTAAAATTATATTTAAACCCAGCTTAGGCTTAGGTTTTATTAAATTTAGTTGAATCATATTTCTTGCCCCATCCTCCAAAGAATATTTATTTTCTTTGGCATAATCATATATACTTTTAATTGTAGTTTCTCCTATTGATCTTTTTGGAACATTTATAATTCTTTCAAATG
>MDTD01203163.1_pt1 | contig 14614 bp, 15 predicted proteins | sample 811221 | NCBI WGS metagenome assembly MDTD01 (sample SAMN05326646, study PRJNA326480) | marine metagenome | isolation source: seawater | place: Pacific Ocean: South West | collected 2011
ATGCTGCCGTTCGACTTGCATGTGTAAAGCATGCCGCCAGCGTTCAATCTGAGCCAGGATCAAACTCTTCATGTCAAAGTTGCGTGACCGAAGTCACAATTTTTTAGCATGCATCCGAAGATGTCTGCTTGATTTCCTGGCTACTCAAAGTATTGTGTGTACCCACACGAATTACCATTTGGTTGATCACTTGTTAAAGAACACCCTATTTGAGGGCAGGTCTCCATTCTATCCATCTAGACGTCATTGTCAACATTTATTTTTAATTTATAAAAGTTTAATTCACTTCACTGGGTACGGTACTCTCCTCAGCCCCTTTCAAGCATACTTTATCTAAACCCAGCCTTTATTTGACTTATGCTTCAACTGACAACATGGCGCGTTATGATAACCTTTTTAATTATTGCGTGCATAACCGATTGGATGATTTACATACGCCCCAATCACTTAAAGCCCCTCATTCATTTAAATCTAGCACAACACATGGCAAATCAACTCAAAGCCATTCAAGATCTTCCACCTGGATGGGTTCAACTTCAAACGGTATCTTGCAATACACAATTTTGTAATATTCAAGGCTTAATCAATGATCCTAAACATTTAGAGCAACTCCAAGCGCGACTCCATGCGCTTTATCAGTGCAGCTTGCACTCAAAAAAACTTCAACCCCATCATTCATTCAGCTGCCAATATACTCTATCATGAAAAAACTTAACCTCTATTTTATTTTGATTTACCTGAGCATACCCTCCCCCCAAATTCAAGCGACCTCTTTGTGCACTCATACTATGATTCAATCGATCAAAGAGGAATTCAAACTCAAAGAGGCCTCGTCTGAATCCATTCAAGCAGCACTCAATCACTGGAGGCTACATCTAAATAGACTGAGCCACCACCCGTGCCATCACTTGATACAATCTATTCAACTCAAACATTGCACTCAACATACACATCAAGCTTGCTTGTCTATTGATTTTGATTCCCCTCATGGAGCTTAAAATGACCAAATACGTCCTACTCTTTTTTATGACAACCCTATCGATCAGCCATGCAGGCTCAACCAATCCTTTTCTCCCCCTATGGGCTCAACACTGCTCATTTGAAACCGTCACCCTCAATGAAACACTCCCTTTAAAAACTTTAATTCAAACCTGGGCATCAATACATCATGAAAACCTTATCATCTACGAACCATGCCCAAACCCTTTGCGCATGATTCAAGCCCATCAATTACCCTGGAGCTCAGTCATCCACACCGCACTTCAAAACACCTCAACAACCCTCAAAAAAGAGGGCTCTATTTGGACACTTCGACCTTCAACATTAACCACTCACTGGGTACCACTCCAATTTACATCACCTGAAAAACTTTCAGATTATACGCAACATTTGAGCCACCATTTTCCCAAAAATACGCTACAAGCCGACTTAAAACTAAAAGGACTTTGGATCACCACAACCCCAGATCAATTTCGTATTATTCAGAAGCAATTGAATCGCATTGACACTCCAACACCCAGCATTCAATTCGATATTACCCTTGCAGAAGTTGAAAGTGAATGGCTTAAATCTTGGGGCATTCAATGGCTTAAAAATCATAAAAATCCAAACTCAATTTTAAATGATTTATTTTCAGCATCCAGCTCGCTGTCTGCACTATGGCCCCACCAACTCACTGATCACCTACTGCTAAAACAATTACTGTCCACTCTGAACAATAACACACACCATAGCTTAATTGCGCACAGCCATTTACGAACCAATAATGAGCACCCCGCAACCATTGAATCAGGATTGATCGTGCCTTATTTAACAAAAGATAGCCGAAATCGTAATCAACTCTTATTCAAACCTGTTCAATTGTCGATTCAATTGATCCCTCACTTAAAAATGAACTCACACTTAACGCTGTCTGTTGATATCACCCATGATCGATTACAAAGCGCCCATGAAGACAACACCCCCCCAATCATTGAATCAAATCACCTCAACACCACCCTAAATACCCAACTCGGTCAACTCATGATGCTGTCTAGCTTAATTTCAAGTGATGCGCACCATAGCAAGAATCAACATACCCCATTCGCCACAATCCCCCTACTCGGCCAATTATTTGAAAGCCGATACCACAATGAATCTAATCGACACTTACTGATTTTTATTCAAGCCACACTGAACCCTCAGCACACCTCTCCAAAACATACTCAACGCAGATACAAAAAAGCCCGCATGTATGCGGGCTCAAATGATTCACATCTTCTTAAAAAGAAGCTTTTAATCCCAGCACCCAAACCTTAGGTCGCAATACACGTGCAGTCAAACCCCCTAGTAATTGGCTGTATTGAGCATACAACTGAGCATGCTGATTAAAGCGTACACTATACTCAAAGGCAATATGCTCTCTTGTGTAGAAATCATCCGCGTGCTCATATGTCATGCGTGCAGCATGGTCTAGACCGGCTATATCATAATGATACCCTAAATCAACTTCCCATAGTTTAATATGACCTATTTCCAGCCCCTGATTCATAAAACGACTTGCTTTTAAATAATTCACATTCAAATCAAAGTTCATTGGGAGACTTAAGGCTAGATGCCCTAAAGCACCCGAAACATTTGGCTCGTCAGCCCAAGAGGAAATTCTACTTCCACCGTTAAAATATGGACTTCGCCCCACAATCGTTTCTAAATTAGTGATATAATTTAAATCTGCTGACAAACCAACACCCGGCATCAAAGACCACTGATTAAAGCCAAATTTAACAGCGCCTTGATGATTTTTAGCAGCACTCGCAAGGTTTCCACCAAATTTTGTTACTCCATTTTCAGTCCAACCTGATAATGCTAAAAACAAACCATTTGAACCTATCCAACCCAGCTCAACATGAGGCTTATTAAGCTGACTAAATGCCTGCATCATATTCGGCAATAGCGCATATGGATGAGTGTAATGACCAAAATTAATATATCCCTGACCTATCCTAAAATATAAGGGACTTTGATCAAAATGCGCATAACTCAGCATCGCCTCATCTAAACGCAACGAAGCACTTTGCATAAAATCGAGACTAGTCAAAGCCATGTCCCGCGGCACTAAAGCCAAACCTGGAGGGTGAAAACCATCCCCTGACCAAGCATAACTCAACGTAGTTTTAAAACGCCACGCTCCACCTACTTTTGCATCAGCCATTAAGGCTGTACTGAAAAGGTCAAAATGCTTTAGTTGCTGACTTCGATCTTTTGATTGAAAATAACCTAAATCAGAAACACCAGAAATCCTAACACCCTTAACCCAACACGGGCTCGTCGCAGAACGCAGGTTCAGGCCATTTCCATTTAAAAAAGTTTCGCTTTCAAAACCACATATGCCCATGCCAGATGCAGAAGGAGCGGCGCACCCAATCGCACTTGCCAAAAAAAACACTGAGCCAATGATACGCTTCATGACACATCCTTATGAAAAATTAAAAGCTTAACTCAAAAAAATAACTCTCGCAATGCTTCAATTAAAATCATTCAACGAAAGATAGCAACACCTAAAAGGCCATCTATCATTAATCAAAACATAGAGCACTTTTTACTTAAAACATGACCCAGATCAATAAAAATGAGAACCCCATCCTAAAAGATCAACACCCTGATCATCTGGATATCACTCAACAATGCGCTCCTATACACAACACACTGATTCAGACTCCATCCATGATTGATTCAAGAATAAACTAAAGCACAATTGAATCATTCACTTGAACAGAACTCAGCCATGCTCAGCTGAGCCGCTGTTCAATTACACGGCACAAACCTTCACACCCCATACACAGATCTATTTTATTTGAAATATCGCCCCAATCAGAACACTCAAATCACCCCAACTGATACCTATTTCAAAACTAAAGCCCTGGCCACTAATAAAGCGATGACTGCCTTCATCGATCTTCTAAAAGCTAATACTTCAACACGAACCCAACGAGAAAGTTACTTAAGATAAAAAGCTAGCCCCCCCCCCTAACACCACAAGAAATAGCACAGCTTGCTAATCAATCCCTATCTGTAAAAGGCAGATATATTAGACAAAAAAAAAGCCTGCAAAAGCAGGCTTATAAAATCAGAGTAAAATATGAAAGATCTTAGAAAGAACCTTTAACACCAACTAACCAAGCTTTAGCTGAGCTAGCAGTTGCTGCACGTTTTTCCATCTTCACATATTGAGCATAACCTTTTACATTTGGCGCTAAATCAACGTCATAGTTGACTGCCCAACGATGTTTCCATGCACCTTCAGAGCTACCTTCATAACTTGCTGAAACTGCGTGCGCATAACCTGCTGCATGCATACCATACCCAAGGTTCACACCCCAAACACTTGTTTCTGATGAAGAACCAATAACAAGATCCTTAGAAGCCCTGAGGTAAGTTGCACCGGCTTTAACACCACCACGAAGGTCTGCATTTAGCTCAGCTAACATACCTGCTACGTTTTTCTGATCTGCGGCATCACCACTACCATAAGCACTCTTGTTCAAAACAGTTTCTAAGTTAGTGATGTATGAGAAATCACCTGACAAGCCTACACCTGACATGATGTGACGTTGATCAAATCCAACTTTCATCGCACCCTGATGTTTTCTAGCTGAAATTATTGGGTTGTCTTCCATCCAGCCAGAAGCTGATGCATGCCAACCTTGACCTGACACTACACCTAACTCTATGTAGTTTTCATTCAATTGACTCATGTATTGAGTCAGTGTTGGAAGCACTGCATAAGGGTTACTGTATGAACCGAAGTTAACATAACCTTTACCTACTTTAAAGTACATTGGAGTACGGTCTGAGTTACTGTAAGTGACTAATGCCTCATCCATGTTCAAGGTTTTAGAATCGTCAAAATTTGAATTCACAGCACCTGTTTGATAGTTAATCAGTGATTTTCCTGTTTCATTGTCACCAATCCAAGCGTAATCTGCAACGCCTTTGAAAGACCAATTTGAGTTGATCTTAGCGTCGAACACAAGACCGGCAGCAGTTAAATCAAGCCCCTTTGAAGGTGATCCACCTGCTGTCTTAGCATGCGTGTAAGCAAAATCACCAAATCCGCCTAATTTTACTTTATTGTGCCAACATGTACGTGAAGTCGAACCCGACACTACGCCATTTCCGTTCATTGTTGCTTCAGCAGCTGTCATGCTTGTAGGCATTCCGCAACCTGCAGGTGCAGATTTGTGCTGAGCGTGGCCATATGCAGCGAAAGCAGGCCCAACTAGCCCTGCTGCTACAACTGCCAGTACAACTGGTTTAAGTTTCATGCTCATCTCTCCTATTCATTAAAAAGCAACTGACAAATGAGCTTCAATTGTCAGCACTTCATTTTATACCCTCTGCGCCAAATCAGATGGGTTCTGATGGAAACCAGACTATCTCGACCTATTTCAGTTGTCAACACTAAAAAGCTTTAAAATTCAAACCAAATGATTCACTTTTATTTGAACCCATAACCATTAAGCAACCCAAAAACCTAAAGAACAACAAACTATCAGGAACTTACTCGCCCACCATCTCTGAAAGATGCGCACCTACTGCTGCTTGTGTTGTAACCAGCCCTGCATCACCTTTTTTCCAGTTAGCTGGGCACACTTCGCCGTGCGCTTCATGAAACTGGAGTGCATCTAAGACTCGAATAAACTCATCAATATTACGACCTAATGGCAGATTATTCACAATTTGAGCCTGAACAACACCGGCTTGATCGATAATGAATGTGGCTCGAAGGGCCACACTGGCATCAACCGCTTTAACCCCATAAGCTTCACAAATCTCATGAGACAAGTCACTGACCATGGTGTACCCTACTGGACCGATACCCCCCTGATCGACCGGCATTGCTCGCCATGCACTATGTGAGAATTGCGAGTCTACCGAAACAGCCAACACTTCAGCACCTCGAGCCGTGAAAGCTTCAAGCTTTTGGTTTAACGTCACTAATTCTGTTGGACACACAAAAGTAAAATCAAGTGGATAAAATACGATTACCCCATAACGACCTTTGAGCAAATCACTTAAACTGGCTGATGATTGAATTTCTCCAGAACCTAGCACAACAGGTGCTATAAAGTTGGGCGCAGCACGTCCCACTAATGTTAAAGGGTTCCCTTTGCTGTCAGATGATTGATTGGAACATGTCATTTAAAAGTACCTCCATACAGAATATAATACGCTTTACATCATAAACGATGCACTATTATACCCTAAATACCCCCTTAAAATCAATCCAGGCTTTTAACCCTTGACCTTGCTTTGGATCTACGATAGAACTGCACTTATTTATTGTTTTAAACACGGAGTCACTCTATGCCCACATTCGCCTTGCCTCAATTACCTTATGCAATGGATGCCTTAGCACCTTATATTAGCCAAGAAACTTTAGAATATCATTATGGCAAACACCATACCACTTACCTCAATAAACTCAATGAACTCTTAGTTCAAACCCCTTCAACGGAAAGAACACTAGAAGGTTTAATTCGATCAACTTCAGGCACTTTATTCAATCAAGCGGCTCAAGTATGGAATCACACGTTTTATTGGGAATGCTTACAACCGCCACAAGGACAACAACCTTCAGAGACGCTACGTGCACGCATTGAAGCTCAATTTGGAACCCTTGAAGATTTTAAAGCGCAATTTAATGCTGCCGCACAAGCCTTATTTGGCTCTGGCTGGGTTTGGTTAACTTTAACACAAGATCAGACTTTGACACTGCGATCTACGCGTAACGCCGACACCCCATTAACTGACCATGAAACCCCTCTTCTCACCTGCGATGTCTGGGAACATGCTTACTACATCGACACACGGAACCAACGCCCTCAGTATCTTGAAAATTTTTGGACCTTGGTGAATTGGGACTTTGTAGAACAACAATACACTCAGCCTTACACGTTCCCTAAACCAACTGAGTGACTCCATGATGACCTGTTAACTCAGATTTAATCTGAGTTAACAGGCCTTGTGATCCAATCAAATCGTTAGCATGGACACCTTGGTTTATTGAATTTTGCCTCAAACTATTTAATCATATCATTCTTCATAGTCATCACAATTCGTGCCCTTAGTATTGAAACCTTAAGCTTTCTTTAAGCTTTATTGGTTAAGGTGTGAAACTTATCATCATAATAAAGAGCTCAATCATACATCAATCAAAGATACTTACTAAACTACAAGAACAATACGATGATCCCTAACAAGAAGCGCTCTAGATGTTCTTAAAAAAGTTTGTCAATATACAGCACCTTATTCATAACCATCTTGCTTTTCAAACTTTTGCATTCAACCCTATTGAGCTGAACAATTGACGCAACCACTCAAAAATTAAAACCTGATCATTTAAATGACGTTCAGCCGCTGCCATCTAAAAACCGTATACAAGCTTGACCTTCAACCACAAACCTTCTTAAAGTTTTTGTTTAAATCACTTGATCAGGGACCCAAATGATGTCCCCAGCTTCAAAGGTCCGCAAACATTGATACAATAGAAACTGCAGCCTTTGCAGTGCACTTGCCCACCACACAGCTATCCAGTGAGGCTTCATCAACCTGCAATTAAAAAACGACAAATGAAGATTGAAACAAACATTCCCACCGCATCTGCAATCAAACCGCATGCAATGGCATGCCGTGTACGCCGAATGCCCACTGCACCAAAATAAACCGCCACCACATATAACGTGGTTTCAGTACTGCCAATCATGGTTGCCGCCATGTGTGCAATCATGGAATCTCCACCCTGGGCACGAATGATATCAACCAACACTGCATTAGAAGCAGCCCCTGAGAAAGGACGTGCTAACATCAAAGGCAGCAAATCAGGGGGCACACCCATTGCATTGAGCACAGGTCCTAATCCTTGAGCCAATAATTCAAATGCCCCAGATGCACGTAACATGCCAATGGCCACCACCATACCCACTAAAAAAGGCACAATACGTAAAACAACATTAAAGCCTTCTTGTGCACCTTCTACAAAGACATCAAATACCTTAATTTTTTTAAAAGCACCGACACAGGGAATTCCCGCAACAAAACTAAGAAATACAGCACTTGAGATCCAATTGACTAACTGCATCACGACCCCTGCTCTGAAGTGCCAGATGCAGTAGGCTCAAGCTTGAACCATTTAGAGCCTTGCAACCAAAATACAGCAGACAAACCTACAATACTTGAAATGATAGTGGCTAATAAGGTGGTTACCACAATGTCATAAGGGTGTTGTGCCCCCCCAGTGGCTAAAAAGGCAATGCCCGTAGCTGGAATCAACTGAACGCTGGACGTATTGATCGTAGCAAACATACACATTGCATTGGTGGCTACACCTGGCTGCGTATTCAGACGATTGAGAGACTCCATCGCTTTGAGGCCAAACGGAGTAGCGGCATTTGACAACCCCAGCATATTGGCTGCAATATTGAGCAACATGGCACCCATCGCAGGGTGATCTGGCGGAACCTCTGGAAATAAACGCCTCAAACAAGGCTGAATGACTCGAGCTAACCCACGAATAAAACACGCCTCTTCAGCAATATTCATTAACCCTAGCCAAAAAGCCATCACGCCTCCCAGCCCTAATGCCATTTCAAATGCAGCTTTAGCGGAGGCAGTGATTGAGGTGACTAACGCATCAACATGCCCTGTCATCACAGCGCAAATCACTGACACCAACATCATTCCAGCCCATAATACACTTAGCATGCCTATTGTCCATTGATCCGTGAGGTTTATCATATCGTCTTTCGATCGATTAAATCCAGTTTATTCCATGTATTTTAATTGATCACATGATACGATAGGGCGTTTAGAACAAGGCTTAAAATACTCATGCGCAATATTCGACACCTATTTTATCTACTGACCTTTCTAAGCTTGCCCATACAAAGTGCATGTCCATCCTCTACAACTCTTCACGAACAGCGTATCATTGAAATGAGTCAAACTTTGTTAGGAGCCCCCTATCAACTTGGCCCACTTGGAGAGGGGGTGCCCGATTCAATCGACCCTCAACCACGTAATCGAATGGATGTCTTTGATTGTGAAACATTTGTCACCACCACATTGGCACGGGTACGGGCTCAATCTTCTCATACCCCATTATACTGGATGGATGCTTTACGTTATGCCCCCCCACATGAACCTAGTTATTTAATGCGCAACCATTTCACAAGCCTTGACTGGAATCCTAATGCGCAAGCTTTGGGCTTTATCAAAGACATCACCCCTCAAGTGATCGATGCTCATCATGCTTCATTATCACGCACCGCTTACGCCCATATTGATCGAGGGCAATGGCTGAAGCAGCAACACCCTCATCATACTTTCACACAACACCCTGAGCACTTAAGGCCTAAACGATCCTCCATCACTTATATTCCACTTCATCACTGGATCACTCGCGCAGGCATTTTAAATCAAAGCCTATTAAACCAACTGCCTGCTATCACTTTGGTTGAGTATGTTCGCACAAATTGGACCCCTCACCCTACATTTGGCACCCCATTATTGGTCAGTCATATGGCTTTTTTAATTCACACTCAAGCCGGTTGGATGATTCGAGAAGCCTCTAGCCGAATGGGCAAAGTCTCAGACACCCCGCTACTCACAACCCTAAAACGACTCAAGCTCACGCCGCACCTAGCAGGCCTGCATATTGAAAGCCTTCGTGCACCGTAATCTGTGGTCAGCCAAAGCACTTAACCTCTACGCCCATGATGCAAGACAATCAAGCGATGGAACAGCCCGCTTGACTCATCAATAAAGTAGGTGATTTAAATTATTCTTCAGAATTATTATGAGAAAAAATAATTGAAGAATCAGATTCTCTTGCTTCATATCCGCTCACGGCTAAAGAAACTATACCCCTTCTTTCGGAAACAGCTGCGTGTTGAATGCTTAGACCTTGTGTCTTCATTTGAGATGGTGCTTGGGGGCAATGGAGCCTGATACCACTTGATGGTCTAGCGGGTGTGCTTTGTGCTTGTGCTGCTTGTGCTGCTTGTGCTGCTTGTGCTCTTGTTGTGACCGGCATCTCTTTTTTCTCCTAGTTTAAATTTCTATGGTGTTTGATTGAATAATGTTCTAGGATTCAACCTGCCCATATTCCTCGAAGGTTGTTCTTGTTTCATTGGCGCATCTGGACATGTCTTTCCTGCTGGAGATACAACATGATCCGCCAAAGCAGAAGCTCCTTCTAGTCCTACAAACGCCAAGAATTCATCCATCGTCATAGATGGATCTGCCCCATCCGCTACTGCTGGAGATGATCCATCCATTGCTAGCGAAGATGCTTGTACTTGAACTGGTTGACCCTCTAGACTGAAATAACTATTCTCTCCAGTCTCTGCTAAGAGATCTTGCGTTAGACTTGTTGGATTTGTTGTAGGCATAAAAAACCTCATATGATGTGCTAAGGGATGAAACTATATAATGACTGAAACCATGAATCCTTAAGAAAAACTTAAATAATTGATATATGATGACCCGTTGATTCAAATTCAAGCATGATCATACCTGAACCAATTCAAACACCGACCCTTTGAGTCATCAACTCATTCATCTTAACGGTTCATTAGGGTCAATCTCTTTGAAGTTTTATGCAATGAGTAGGGTATGAAATCACGCTTAGCTGAGCCCTTTTAAAAAAATCTCACATCGAGCTTATCAAAGATCAATGCCTTCCTAAGCTTCTATTTTTAAATCAGGCTTGTGCTGAAATACTGATGTTTTAAAGCAACATCACTTGAACCAATCACCCCATCATCTATTGAAAACAGCTCAGCCCATCACAGATCTATTTTTAAATGCTACCCACTTCACAGCTTTCAATCAGTTTATCCATTCAGACCACCAAGATCACCTCAAGCACTTTTAACCTATTATATGGCCTATCATATCTGATCGCACACCACTCGTACTGAATGAATCCCGAGCCACTCGAGCAGGGGTCGACTTGTTCCTTTATGGCTCAATACGTTGTTTCAAAAATGATTCACAATTGAAATCACACCCTGTTAAGATCTGATATCCAGTCATTCTGATGAACTGAAAACAGCGAGCAAGTGATTGAAATATTTCCGGATCAATTCTAACATTCAGCTTAAAACCACAGTGAAGGTTAACACAACAAGATTGAGCATTGGATGATTGGTCGATAGGCTTTCTTTTAAGATGAGCCCCCTACAACATTTGATGACATTTAAAATGTGATCTGTGCTGCAGGGGGCTCTTGACTCAATGATATTGAGAGATGATCTGATGGACTTTCAACATCTATCCATCGATCAATTCAATCGTATTAATTTGGTCCATTTTGATTGAATTGATACATTAAATTTGCTGGAGGCAATTGCCCTTGAGGTTGAGCAAATGCTGGAGGTTGAACCGGGGCCCCAGGCGCTTCAGTTTCTGCAGATTGATCGAATTTGAAAATTAAATTTATTTGAGAAGTTGCTAGGTTATGACGATTTGTTACTTGAGGTTTTCTGGGTGGATTCGGTATTGGCATGGTTGTATTCTCCTTAAGAAAGGTTATTGAAAAACATGCAATGTAATGTTTAACGCTGTTCAAGACCTTAAAGAAAACTTAAAAATATCATTTAATATAAAATTGATTGAATATAAAAAACTTGAATATCACTAGAATTTGTAGAGTTTATCTCCTCAATCCCCTTCATTAAAGTTTTATGATCGATCTAGAGACCAGGATCAAACGCATGCCTGTCAAATGAGCCTCAAGTTTTTAAGATTAAAACAATGGAGATCACTCAACTCGACTTAAATGCTTATCTGAAACTGATTATTCGCCTGATCCATAAAGCCCTCCCAGCACCATCGGCTGACGCGCACCTGTCACTTGGCATAAGTTTAAAGCATGATGCTCAATTCGCTGTTGTGCTAACCAGGCAAATGCAGCCGCTTCAATCACATCAGGCGCCCAGCCTAAATGCTCAATTGAGTGAATCTCTCGCGCTTGATTTAAAGTTTGCAGCGCTGTCATCAAGGTCAGGTTATGCACCCCACCCCCACACACCCAAACAGGCACAGCCTTTGAAACACAAGCCTCTAAGCCTTGTGTAATACTCCAAGCTGTTAATGCCACCAATGTGGCTTGTACAGATTCTGGAGACACTTTCGGATGGTCCTTCAAGCTGGATTGAATCCAATTTAAATTAAAATATTGGCGACTGGTGCTCTTTGGACAAGGGGCCTTAAAGTAAGGATCGTGCTGCCAGTGCGCTAATAAATCATCATGCACTTGTCCGGTTGAAGCCCACTGCCCGTGCCGATCATAGGGTTGCTGTTGATGATGCTGAATCCAAGCATCCATCAAGACGTTACCTGGGCCTGTATCAAAACCTAATAATGCTGCCTGGGACCATGCACTAAGGTTCGCCATCCCTCCAATATTTACACAAGCACCCTCTTCACTCAACTGAGGTCTTAATCGCTGGCATAAGTATTGATGGAAAGCCGGGACTAAAGGCGCACCTTGACCACCTGCAGCAATATCAGCACGCCTAAAATCAGATACCACAGGACATCCAACGGTTGCTGCAATGATATTGGGGTCTCCCAACTGAAGACTGCTTTTAGAATGAATAGGATCATGAAATCCTGTACTTCCATGAACACCGATCGCTTGAATACACTGACGATCAATGCCTGCTTGAGTGATCAAATGCTCTGCTGCCTCAGCTAAAAGATACCCCATCTTCACATCCAGTGTAATATACGCTTCAAAGCCACCGGATTGATCCATTGAAAACTCTAAAATAGCTTGGCGGATTGTGGTCGATAACGGCACTGTACATGCGTCTATGAGAGTACAGTGATGTCGGTCTGAATCAATTAAAGCCGCATCAATACCATCTGTACTGCTGCCAACCATTAACCCTAAAAATACCGGCATTAATGTACACTCAACTCATTGAGATGTTGAACCCAAGCTTGAAATTGACTTCGATGCTTCAGACTCAATCGATGCGATTGAGGCAATTGAACGGTCATGGGATTCACGGCTTCTCCATTGATTCTAAATTCATAATGGCAATGAGGCCCTGTTGCAATGCCTGTTTGACCGACATAACCAATCACTTGCCCTCGCTGCACTGGAGCACCGATTCGTTTTGAGATGTTAGCAATTTTAGATAAATGGCCGTAAATCGTTCGATACCGTGCACCATGTTTTAAAATCACAACTTTTCCATACCCCCCTTTCACGCCTGAATATACAACCTGGCCCGCACCCGTTGCATGAATAGGCGTCCCCGATGGGGCGGCTAAATCAACCCCTAAATGAGAACGCCATCGATGAAATACAGGGTGCCATCGACTTTTTTTAAAGGAAGAACTGATTCGATAATGGTCTAAAGGCGTCCGATCAAATGCCAGTTGTGTACTGATGCCTGCATCATCATAAAAACCACTGATTCCTTGATTATCTGTAAAATGTATTGCCCGCTGACACTGTTGTTTACGACATACTTTTGCGTCTAATAATTGATAATCGCCTTGATTCATCTGCTCAGGCGCTTGATACATTAAATGAATCTGATCTCCTCGATGAATTGCATGATTAAAATCAATGCGGCCCTGTAAAGCTTCTATCAACTGAGCAATGACACTGGTATGGACATGTGCACGATCTGCTGCACCATAAAGGGTATGCTGAATGGTTAAAGTCGCTTGTTGAATCGCTTGATGTTGTGGGTGATGATCTAATCGAACATTTAAATGACCTTGCTCATTAAATACCACCCAAGTGCTGGTTGCATCGATCGGGATACGCATCGACAACACTTGACGTCCCCGCACGAGCATTGATAAGCGTTGGCCAGGTTTTAAATGATGGATCACTTTTTTGAGTTCAGCTCGACGCATCATTTGACGAATCAAAGTGGGTGACCACTGACGTGACTTAAAAATATGCGTCAAATCATCTCCAGCTTGAATCGTCACATGGTGCCACCGGCCCCCAACTAACCAAGCTGAAAGGGTATCTGAATGCCGACTTGCCCAGGCTACCGCCAACAAACTAAACATTAAACAGAACCCTACAATGATGCGATGCTTTATTGTTCTAATCACACTGACCTTTTAACCTCGCTTGATAATGATAAAACGCTGACACACAGGACAGTGGATAATCAAATGAGCTATCAGTCTACCTGCCCAACTCCATAGGGTCAACCTACAAACCGCTCCACTGAGATAAAGCCAGTGCACTCATTGAACCTCTTTGCTTGTTTTCCCTATGAAAAACTTGCCCTATCCCAAGGAGATCATATACCATGGGCTCAATAACAGGAGTATCACTCTATGTCCCAATCTATTGATGACGCCTTTGATCAACTCATGCAAGGCACTGCACAAGTTCTACCCGAATCTGGTTTAAGAACCCTCCTAGAAGCTCAGCGCCCGTTGCGCGTTAAAGCTGGGTTTGATCCTACTGCAGCTGATTTGCACTTAGGCCATACTGTGTTACTGAATAAATTGAAAACCTTTCAAGACCTAGGACATGAAGTGATCTTTTTAATTGGTGATTTCACCGCCATGATTGGAGATCCAACGG
>MDTD01118136.1_pt1 | contig 14612 bp, 10 predicted proteins | sample 811221 | NCBI WGS metagenome assembly MDTD01 (sample SAMN05326646, study PRJNA326480) | marine metagenome | isolation source: seawater | place: Pacific Ocean: South West | collected 2011
AAACGGTAGTCGAGGATGCTGAAAAAGTTGTTGAAGATGCTGAAACGGTAGTCGAGGATGCTGAAAAAGTTGTTGAAGATGTCAAAACGGTAGTCGAGGATGCTGAAAAAGTTGTTGAAGATGTCAAAACGGTAGTCGAGGATGTTGTTGAGGATGTTGAAAATGTTGTCGAGGATGCTGAAAAGGTTGTTGAAGAAGCTAAAAAAGTTGTTGGAGAAGAAGTAGAAAAGGTCATTGATAATATTTTAAATGAAGGGGGGATCAGCGAAGAAATGAAAGGTTCTCTTGAGGGTGTAGACCCATGGATGGCCAATAAGATGAAACAATAATATAATATATATATATGGAAGAGATATTTACATTATTGTTATTAATATTCATTGTATATATTATTTATCAATACGGATACTATAAAAAAATCACAAGTTCACATCCATGTAAGATAATTTATAAAATAAAAGAAGAAAAAATGGAATAAAATAATAATAATATATATAATGAGGTATGATTTATTACTTATGATAATTAGTATATTATTTATAACAATGGGTTATGCTAAAAGTAAAGGAGATGAATGTAATGGTGAAAGTATTAAATATGTACCTTATGGTGTCTTTGATAAAATTGATATTATTCAATAACATATTCTGTAGAAGTTGTATTCTCCCGTTTTAATACTTTTCCTTGTAACCTTACATAAATCACCTGTTGATAATCTTAAATATTTACTAACAATATCGTGTTTAAGGATAATCGGTAGTTGTTTTGTATTGCAATTGTTTTCTTCAAGGATCTTTTTGATTTCTTCTCTATCTCTTATAGAACTTTGTTCGGGAACTAGTCTATGATCCATTATATTATTTGTTAGATTGTTAACATTAAACAATGTTACTGTCCTAAAATGTTTTTTTTCAAGTGAAAGTTTATTTTTTTTCATTTCGCTAACTACTTTTTCATTAATATCCGATATTTCAAGATCATTCTGAAGTCTTACATTAAGGGCATCGAAACTATTTTGAAGTGACTCTGAAATTTCATCATTAATAATCATAATGATGCTATCATGTGGGGAAATAATTTCGGAGGAATATAATGCTTCTATTTTATCACATGAAGATTTTGTAATCTTTGAGGAAGTTTTACCAATTTCAGGGAAATTATAATAAATAACATGAAGTTTGTATGAGGGTATTAATTTATGTTTTAATGAAAAATTACAAGCAGAAGCAACGCCAAATTGCGCGATTTGTTTATTTTTAGAAGAAGGGAGTGTATACATTTTTTCAACTTCATTATTACTCATTTCTGGCATAACAGATGTATCCCATTCATTTGACAATATTTCTTTGAGAGTAAAACGAGTTCGAGTTACTTTATCAACAATATTCATTTATTATTATTTTATATAATATGTTTATATAATTTTTCAAATTTATAAATAAAGGTTTTCTTTATCCTTACTTTGAAAAAAATCATCTTTATTATTATTAATGATTTGATAGAAATCATCCATAATATTAAATATAGTATCTTTCTTACGGTTGGGGAATAAAAATTCTTGAAGCATAGCAGTTGTATATTCTCTACTTTTAACTAAATTATAGAATTTTTTAAAAGATTGTTTATCATTTTCTGGTGCCATTTTTTCAAAAATAAATTTTGTTTGATATTCATCGGCATAACCTAATTCATATTTATGATCTACCCTACAAGACCTTAGTAAAGCATTATCGATTACTTCTGGTTTATTCGCTGTTATAAAAAGTAATGTTCCTTCGACACAAGCAAACCCATCGAAACAATTTAATAACCCTTGGAGAGTAACACCATTATCATCATCTCCCTTTTTACGGTCAGTAAAGATTGCATCTATATCTTCGATAATAATGATCCTCTTCTTCTCTTCTTTTTCTTCCAAATAAGAAATAGCATCAATTAAACCATAATCAGTTAGTTCTTTTGAAATAGGTATAACATATACATTCGCATCAAAATGTGAAGCAATTGTATTGATAGTACTTGTTTTACCAGTTCCAGGTGGACCGTATAACATAATCACATTTTTATAAGGTATCCCATGTGAAAGGTAATCCGCCCTTGTATCAGGGTCATAAAACTCTTCAATATTTTTTATTAATTCATCTTTTTGTCCCTCTTTTAAATAAAGTGTATCCAATGGTCTCTTTGGACTTTTAAAGAGTAGGTTCCAATAATCTTTCCTCCACATATTTACTTTAATCGTCGAATTAGTTGATTTTTTTGAAAGATTAATTTTTTCTTCACAATACATTTTTGCGGTATCAACATACTTAATAAGAAGATCATTGTTTTCACCTTGAAGTGTAAGTTCCTTTAATATTAGTTCCTCAGAAGAATTATTACATCCAGGACTAGGAACTAATATTTTTACTGGATTATTATTTCCATCTACTTTAGTTTTATGGTCAAAAGTTATTTTTTTATCTTCAAAAGTAAAATCAAATGTTAAATCATTCGGGGAACACATTTTTATACTATGTTCTGGATTCCCCCTTTCATTTCTTGGAACATATTCATATGGTTTTACCGTGCTTTGAGAAAGGTATTGAAAATCTTTTATATTACCTTTATTAGTTTCGTATGTATAGTAGCAAACATAACTATAGAATGCCGAATTACTATCAAGGGTTAATTTGCTCATTTATAATTACTGCGAGTATTGTTCTTAAATAAAAAATTTGATAGTTATTTAAAATGATTTTAAAAACAATTGATAAATATTATGAGTTTTTCTCAAAATATAACATCATTGAAAAATATATTTATTGAAAAGGATGAAGAAATCGAAAAACTTAAGGCAGAATTACAGGAAAAAAATAAAGAAATAAAACAATTACAAGATCTATTAAACATTACACCTGGTGAAAAACCTTTTCAAACATTAAATGATTACATACTACATGTTTGCAAAGATGGTGAACAAAGGACTGTAAGGGAGATTTTTGATATAATAGATAAAATGAATGTAAAACCATGGTCGGAGGATGCTAAAACTCCATGCAATACTTGTAATGCGGCATGTGCTAGATTATTTAAGGAAAGCAAGTTACTAAAAACAAATGACACACCTAAAAAGTATTTCCTGCTTTTATAAAAAATTTGAATAAAATAGTAAAAAAGATATTTAAATTATTTATGGAGCATGGATATAATGATGCATTCGCTTGTTTACTTCGCATCGGTTTTATCCCAAGGAGAGGGAAAACATACGAAAATCGGTAAAACTAAATATCTTAGAGATAGAAAATCTTCTTTAGATACAAGTTACTCAGAATATGGTATTGATTTTGAATATTTAATTCAATGTGAAACAGAAGAAGAAGGATCTAGAATAGAAGAATATCTACACGCATATTTTGATCAATATTCAACAAAGTATAAAGAAAGTCATTCTGGTGGTTTAGAATGGTTCGATAAAAGATTTACGGTTGATGAAATAAAAGAAGCATTGACATTCATGGGTTATGATAACAAAGTAATAAGTGATCCAAATGAAATTGCAAAAGCATTAGGAGAATATAAAGCAGTATATGAAAAAGAGAAAAAAGAAAAGATAGACAGAATAGAAAAATTTAAAAAAATGATTCAGGAAAAGAAAGAAAAATCAAAAAAATATATATTGCGGGATTTTCAGGAAGAAATACTACGAATTAGTTCTGAGTATTATAAGAAAAATCCCATCGGTCGTATTATATTACCTTGTGGTACCGGTAAGACTGTGATTGGTGCATTTATATGTACAGATATGAATAGAATTATTATAGGTGTTCCTTCAAAGATATTAATTAATCAGTGGAAAGAGAAAATTGAAAATATAATGCCAAACCACAAAACGATAATTGTTGATTCTGACTATGATAAACAAAATTTAACTGATGAAAATTTGGTAATTATCACAACTTATCATTCATGTTATAAAATCAAAGGTGATTTTGATATGAAAATAGGAGATGAATGTCACCATTTAGTCGGTGAGAATAAGAATGAAAAGGGTTTTAAATATTTTCACAAAATAGAATCAAATAAAACATTATTTCTAACAGCGACAAAAAAAATAGTAGTTCAAAAAGATGATCAAAAAAAAATTTATTCAATGGATGATTCTAGTATCTTCGGTAAAGTAATTTATGAAAATAACCTTCGATGGGCAATTGAGGATAAGCTAATTACTGATTATAGTTTAGTATGTTTAAAAAATAATGAAGAAACTATTCAAGAAATAATGAGAAATTGTAAGATCAATGATGGAAATATTGAGTTATTCCTATCTGCATTTATCTCATTAAAATCCCTTGTAAAATATGAAGGTCTATCCCATATATTAATATATGCAAATAATACAAATAATTCTGAAAAAATCATAGAATACATTAATACTATTTTGGAGAATCAATTGATTAATATAAATAAATGTGATTTATACCATAAATCACTTCATAGTAATAGCAATCACGATATAACTAGTGAAATAGATAAATTTAAGAATAGTATATTTGGTATAATATCATGTGTTTATATATTTGGAGAAGGATTTGATCTACCGAAACTAAATGGAGTCGTTTTTGCAGAAAATATGGAATCAGATATTAGAATAATACAATCAACAACAAGATGTTTCCGCTTAAATAAAGATGAACCAAATAAAAAGGCATTTGTAATTATACCTTATCTAGATAAAGATGATTGGAATGATGAGAATGAATCATTTCAAAAATTAAGGAAGATCGTCTATCAAATAAGGAATGAAGATGAAAATATCGAACAGAAAATAAGACTTTTTGATATAAATAAAGAAAAAGATTATTCTATTCAAAACATATTTTATAAATGGAAAAAATTAGTTCAGGAAAGTGTGATAGATGATGGATTTGATGTATTTATCGATGATGAGGAAGAGAGTGGATTGAATAAACTAAAATTAAGACTTCGTAAAGCTGGATCATTAAAATCGAGATTTGATAGTGAAGAACATGAACTCTATGAATATATGAAAGAAAGGAATAAAGAATTAAACTTAAAATCAAAATCAGAATATAATTTATCAAAAGATAAACCTGGATATCTAAAAGACCCTGATGTTAAATTTAAGTTATATGGTTGGACAAGTTGGTATGCTTTCCTAGGATACGATACATCAACTTTTATAAAAACAAAAGAAGAATGGAAGGAAGAATGTGAAAAAAACAATATTAAATCTCTTGAAGATTATAGAAAATTATGTGAAAATGATTTAAGGTTTCCCATCGAGCCGGGTGAATTATATGGAGACAACTATACTAATTTTCCTAATGAATTAAATCTAAATACTTGGGGAAGACGTTAATTATTGTTGAATCGCTTCGTTCTTTAATTCTTCGATTAAATCTTTAAAATTTTTATCTGATTCAGGAGTATATTTATTATATTCTTTATATAATTTATTAGACCATTCAATTATTTTTTCTTTATTTTTTGGGATAGGAATTAAATAATTTTCCAACTGGTTTATATTAAATGTTGGATATGATGATCCATTGCATAATTCTTCTTCAAAATTGGGGACAAATATATACAACATTGCATAAATATACATTGGATCAATATCTTTTACACGTATTTTATCAAGGGTAAAACAATATTTATCAATATTATTATATTTGTTTGTTAATATTAATATTTTACTACTCTTAGGGCGTACAGTAGAAATTAAAATATCATTTACCATACAAATATTAGATTCTTTTACATCTTTATTTAATATAGTATCTTTTGGAGTAATTATTCCATTATCAATATCTTTAATTTTAATTAATGAAAGCTCTTCATATTCAGGTTTGTCTGTTTTTGGTTTAAAATCACAATATATACCCATCGATTGAGTAATATATCCATTATTTACGTTTAATATTCTTTCCATTGCTTTATATTTTTTTCCTTCTAGTGATATATCTTTTTCTTTTAAAATATTTTTAATATTTACTTCAGAAATTAGTTTATCTTCAACTCCTTTTACATCCCCTTCATTTTCAGTTAATACAATATTTCCGTCAATTTCTTCCAGTTTATCTTTATCAAACTTAACACATGACAAATCATAAAACCGAACGCTTGATGTTTTCTCTTCAGTATTTTTAAAGATAATAATTGATGTTTTTGTTGATGTATTTTCAAACTGATCTCTAGGAACACTAATAACTTTTGTTACATTATAATTTTCTAATAAACATTTCCTTAATTCTTTATATTTTCCATCGGTAAAAACTCCTTCTTTTAATACACCGCACCCTGTTCCACCTTCTTCAACCATATCCATCATTAACATTAATGAAACAGATTCTTTATCATTTCCTTTTAATCCATATTTTTTAGCGAACTCTTTAATACGTTTGCTTGATTTTTCAAGAGTAACCTTTTGTTCATCTAGACGTTTCTTTTCAAGTTTATTAAGAGTATCAATAAATTTTAATTGTTCATTTCGTCTTTTAATGATATCTTTGTCAGTTAATGTTTTTAATTCTTCTTTGATATACTTTTTCACTTTTTCTCTTTTTTTCTCAGCATCAGATTTATTATTCTTATCACCTCCATAAGGCGGATTTGTAATACAATTCTTAAACTTCATGTTTTCAAACTCATCTGTAAAGGAATTTTTGTATTGTAGATGTTTCATATTTGGGACTTCACCTGTGATGCAGAAGAACTCCAATGCTGCCGATTTAATAACATCTTCATTCATATCATAATGATGAATCTTATTAATTTCAGAAGACCAATCAATGTCTGGATATTTTTTTTTCATCCAATTAATATATCCTGTTGTAAATCCACCCGATCCACCAAATGGATCAATCATTGTTCCAATCGAACCATCTTCACCACAATCCAAATCTAGTTGTTTATAGATATACTCAACGATTAAGCGGTTTGTGAAATAAGCACCAAGTTCAGAAATGGCTTGTTTATCTCTACCAATGAAATATTCATAAATCTTACCTGTCAATTGTTCTCCCGAACTTTTTTCAATACCAGTTAGTTTGTCAAGTTCATTTATCAAATGAGAGAATACAGTGCCTTTCATATTTCTAGGGATTTCATAAAATAGAAAATATCTTAATGAACTTTCACTCAATGAATTCAAAACTGTAGTGTAAATAATACTACATAACTCATCATCACCACCTTTAGATTTTTCTAGTAGATATGAAAATTTACATTCTTCAGACAAATCAAGTTTATCGAAGAGATTGTTTTCTTCAATACGTTTTAGACCATAGAAGATATTGAATACTTTGAGTGCTGCCATACCATATCCTGCTCCATTATTTCTAAGAAAATTATGAATTTCATGGATCTTTTCTTTGAGTGCTTCACGATTAGAAATGTTAGAGTTCATAGTAATATCTATATCGTGAACATCAATAATAATTGTTTCTTTCTCGTCAAGAAGTTTTTCTATGTGTTTCTTTTTTTCTTCTTCTTTTAGTTTAATTTTCTTACCATTCCCACCTTTTTGGAAATACGATTTTCTCATCATTTTAAGTCTTTCAATTTCTCTTGCCTGTTTGTGTTTAATAGTTTTTATATGTTGTTCGTGATGACTTTTTTGTTCTGAAATGTGATTATCTATTCCCGATTTGTATTTCTTTACCATGTTTTATGTTAATATATTAGATTTTATTTTTAAATAGTTTCAAATTTTAACATTTTTTTAGTTAATATTATTAGTTAACTAAAAAACATTAACTTAAATTAAATAAAAAAATTTGATTTAAATAATAAAAAGATATTAAAAAACATTTTACAATGATCTACGACATTATCCATGGTAACATTAGTTTATGTGAAACCGCGAAGAAGATAATAGACACAATAGAATTTCAAAGATTAAGAGATATTAAACAACTTGGTTGTTGTTATCTCGTATTTCCATGTGCTGTCCATACGCGTTTTGAACATTCGTTGGGAGTCTACCATCTAGCGAAGAATTATGTAGATATCCTCAATGAGGATGGTAAATATTTTACAGAAAGGGAAAAACTATGTATTTCGATTGCTGGTCTTATTCATGATATAGGTCACGGTCCCTATAGTCACCTATTTGATGATATTGTTTCAAAAGAAAAACAACATGAGTATCGATCAGGATTGATACTCCGAATGATGAATGAAAAATATAATATTGGATTTTCGAATGATGAAATTGACTTTATACTTGAGGTTATTAATCCAACTAAGAATGAATATAAATATCAGATTATTTCTAATAAAAACGGTATTGATGTAGACCGTTTTGATTATCTAATGAGGGACATACATATGACCGGACTTAATTATGGTATTGAGTACCAGAGAATTATGGATTATTCAAAAATTATTGATGGACGTATTCATTACTCTGATAAAGTGAAAACGAATATTGAAGACTTCTTCCATATTCGTTTCATCATGTATAGGGAGGTTTACAACCATAGAAAAGTACGTAGTTTGGAACATATGATGAAAGTATACTTGAATATGGTTGAAGATAAAATTAATATTAAGGGAATAGTAAATTCAGATGATATTGATAAATTTATCGAACTAGACGATACTATTATAAACATGAAAGGTGTAAGTGATCAAGCTTCTCAACTTGTTCTTCGTATGAAAACTCGAAGGATATATAAGATTATTGGAGAAGTAGAATTAAAAGATTTTGAAACATCATTTATAAAAGAAACATTTGTAGACCATGAAAAGGTTGTGAAAGATATGATTTATATAAGGTATTATGGAGTCTTACCATGTGAGTATTTCTCAAATGATAAATATAGAAAAATCACAAATACAAATAAAGGGGTAAAAGATGTAAATATTATTTCAGTGTATGCTAAGGAAGAAGAACATACAGAATATGCTCAAAAGTATTTTGATGATTTAGTGCCAATAAGTATATAGATTATTCTTCTTCCTCTTCAACTATACCATCTTCTTGTAAAAAATCTTCCTCAATCGAATATTTAGAAATATTTTTATGTAGTTCATTGAATATATCTTCATTCACCGAATCCTCTGTAATTAATCTAGCAGCAACACTCATAGATTCTAATTCTTGAATTAATAGTTTCATTGCATGGGGCATTTTAACCATTTTTTTATTCCCGTCATCTCCGTCATGTGATATCATCCCCGTTTTATTGTCGATCTGAACTTTATACTTATCAGATCTTTCCATAACTGATTCATTGAGGAAACTGGCAATACCATGTGATAATATACTATCCCTCTCCATTTCTCCAATCCTTAGACCACCATTATTTGCACGACCCGCGGCAGGTTGTTTTGTTAAATAATTCATCGGACCTGTTCCTCTGCTATGCATTTTATCAGCAACCATAATTTTTAATCTTTGGTAATATGTTGGACCAATAAATACAGTAGATTTTATCTGATCGCCAGTAATACCTGAATACATTACTTCTTCTCCATGTCTTTCATAATTAAAACCTTCGAGGACATCTGAAAATTGACTTATATCATTATTTTGAAATGGTGTAGCATCACCTAAATGACCACTAATACAAGCACTTTTACCTAATATAACTTCTAATAATTGATTAATAGTCATTCTTGTTGGAATAGCATGGGGATTTATGATAATATCAGGTACAATTCCATCTTTTGTAAAAGGCATTTCCCACTGTTCTAAAACCATACCACACATACCTTTCTGACCACAACGGGAAGCGAATTTATCACCAATACCCGGGATTTTTTCTTTCCTTACTCTTACTTTAGAAGTCCTTAATCCATCTTTATTCTTGACAACGACAACTTTATCTACAATACCAGAAGTTCCGAAATTAGCTTTTTTACCAACAACTTTAGTTATTTCTTTACCATCACCAGATGTTGTTTTAAAACATTTCGCAAAAAGGACATCTGAATCAGTAACATATGTGTCTTCTTTTATAAATCCATGGTCATCTAGATTACTATATTTTCCAGGATTTAACTTATGAATGTTTTTTTCCATTAGAGGGTTTGAAAAATAAACCTTTTTACCATTTTCATCACTTTCACTATCTTCGTAACTTCTATAATAGAGGGATTTAAACATCCCTCTTTCAACTGATGTTTTATTTAACATTACTCCGTCTTCTTGATTATACCCTGAATAGGAGGCAATTGCTACAATAGCATTAATACCATAAGGTAATTTATCAACATCAGTATATTTTTTAAAACGTGTTGTTACAATTGGTCTCTGTGGGTAATTTAGAATATGAGAAAATGTTTCAAATCTTGTTGTATATGCTGAAGAATACACTCCTACAGCATGTTTAGTCTGTTGACATGAAAAAGCATTCCTTGGATATTGACTATGTTCGGGAAAGGGTATATTTAGAGCAACTGCGCTTAACATAAGGGATGGATGTATTTCACAATGCGTATTATCATTTTCAAATGATTTTATATCTCTCGCGATTAATGCATTTTCAGATTCTATAGAATCGATGTATTCGATAACACTTGCGGATTTCTTTAAAATATCCATATAATTTTTACTTGAACTTTTTAATTTAGCAAGTTCCTCTTTAAAATAATAGGGGGTTGTAAAATCTAGATCATCGATAATCCCATATAAATAACCATGTATGGCTTTCTTCCAATTTTCAATAAAAGAAGAATCACCACTAATAAGTTCATTATATTTACCTCCATTTTCATCTGTTTTTAAGAAAAATATCGGTCGTATAATTCTTCCAGAATCTGTAAATACATGGAATTCATTTGTTTTAATATTCCATGATATAGATGTTGTAATGTTAATGAAACTATTTAACTTTAATAATTTCATATATTCTTGGAGTAATGAGGGATTTTTATGAAGACCGATGACTTTACCATTTAGAAATACATTTGTATATGTGGTTATATCATTTATCGTACAGTTCTCTAATTTTATTAATTCTCCATCTACAAGGGAATCATATAGACCCTCTTCACTTATATTGTTAGTTACTCTCGCTATTATTGATAAATGATTAATAATACCAACATTTCCTCCATCTGGGGATTCTGTAGGACATACAAATCCCCATTGTGAGTTATGTAGTTTTCTAGGACCAACTGTTTTGGATCCCGAAGGTAATGGTGTCGATAACCTTCTTATATGGGATAATGTCCCTAACATAACATTCCTATTTAAATCTTGAACAATTCCTTGACGGGAAGATAAACCGGTACCAAATCTAGCACCAAAGGATTTATTAATAGAATCCATAATCTTATTATCAAATATTTTTGCCACGTTATATTCGTTAATTATGTTTGTAATATCCGCTGATGCGATTGATTCATGATTTAACTTATATTCACTATCTATTTTTAGAGATGTATTTCTCTTAAAGTTACCCCATAATTCGCGATATAATTCTAATAAGAGGGATCCCGGGAGATCAACCCTCTTATTAACATATGAATCTCTATCAGTATCCGAATATAACCCTATATGTGTTAAAAGTATTTTTCTAACAATGTATCCAAGATAATATCCTTTTGACAAATTATCACCTCCATAGTTAGGGAAAAGGTTATTATTAAGTGTATCAATAACATTAAAATTTTCTTTCCCCTTTGTATTCAAAGATAAAAATTTAAAAGCTGATTTTTGGGTAAATATAGGGTGGGATGCCTTAACTGAAGGACGTATTAATTCTATTAATTTATTCCTTAATTTACCAGTATCACTATCATATATAATAAGGGATAAAATCCTTTTATCAGAAATAAAACCTAAAGCACGGAACATAATGAATAGCGGGACCTCTACATCGAACCCGAGGACACGGACATTAAATGTTTTCTCAGTCCTTACTACAATGTTCCCTTCTATTTTTTCACGTAATTTATTCGTAACATAATTAATATTATTTGTACGTGATGATTGAAAACCTTCATTAGAAACTGACTTAATATTACCCTGTAAGATTACATTATCATCACTTGAAGAATTAATATAAAGGATATTACTAACTTTTTTTTCCAATGATAAGATAACTTTTTCTTTTCCTTTAATAATAAAATATCCACCTTGATCGTATGGACATTCTCCAAAATCACTTAATTTGATAGGGTCTAATTTATGTAAGAGGCATAATTTTGAATGGACCATAATAGGGATCGAACCAATATTTATTTTTTCAAAATTAACTATCTTTGAAGGAATTGATCCACCTTCATCATTTGTTTTATGGAAAATATATTGAATGCCAACATTACAAAAAATATTGCTTTTGTATGTTAAATTGCGGATGCGTGCATCATTTGGAAACATTTCTTTCATGTTTTCATTATCATACATCGCTGGTGAAGAAACAAAGATGTTATCTTTACCATTAATAACTTCTCCGTTTTCATCTAATGTTTCTCCGAAATGAATTCTGATTTCGTAATCAAACTTCCCTGTATTAGCATCCTGACCTTTATAAATTATAAATGGATTCTCTCTTTTAATTATATTCCGGATACCATTTTCTTCAGAAAAAATAAGTTCATTAAAAGAATCGATCTGATGTTGCGATTTGTAATAACTTGTATCTCTGAAGAATGTATCAATTACATCCCATGTATTTATCAATCTTTTATCAGAAGACATTTATATATATATGTATTTTTTTTATTTTTAAATTACATTTAATGGTTAATTATTTATGGGGATGATGGAGGTGTTATAGGTTCCATATCATTATCATCGCACCATATATGACCATAGAAAGCCAAAATACCATTATGGTATATATTATATTGTGAACAAATATTACACCTGGTATCATCTATAATACCAGTTCCATTACAAATATTACATGTAAACCACATAGAAAGTAAAATATATAATATAAAATATATAAAGAGTAATCAAATTTATTAAGATTTTTTAGAAAAATTAAAATAAATTATAAAATATGAAGAATCAAAAAAACCAACTTTTTAAAGTTTATCCAAATATAGAAATCACCGAAAAATTATTGGAATACTTTGGAATTAAAGGTCTTGATGATAATCATTCATTTACAAGAGGAAATTTATCAGACCTAAATACTGTTGAAAATATTAGTGAAATATATGATGAACTAATAAGATACTACATTCCATGTAAAGGTAAAAAATACCTCGTCGATTTAAATGAGAAGAAATGCATTACTATTTTAAGACAATTCCTCAAAATACAAAACTATACATTAATGTCAAAAGAGAAATATACGGGTGGGAAAAAGATTCTATTTTATCAAGTGATACCACAACAAATAGATATGAAAACAAATCGGGATTCTGAAAAGGTTGTTATTTCATTTGATTAAATCTATACTTCAAGTGGTTTACATGGTGCGAAAGACTTCCTGTGCCATTGTGTAATGCCATATTCCTTTATTGCATCCATGTGTTCCTTTGTTCCATAACCTTTATTCTTATGTATTCCGTATTTTTCTAATTCAGGATTATCTTTTACTAATTGTATTATATAGTTATCCCTATATGTTTTTGCTAATATACTTGCAGCAGCAATACTTTTGTAAGTATTATCTCCTTTAATGACGCATTGGTGTTCTATAAATTCATCCATTTTACTCGAATAATATTGTTTAAAATGGTTACCATCAACAAGAATCATATCAATATTTTGTTTATCAGTTATTTCATCTAGGCATAAATGCATTCCTTCGATAGAACATTGAAGGATATTCTTTTCATCGATTTCTTTATGGTCTAATGTCTTTATCGAATATTGGATAGCGTTTTTTTTGATAAAGTCAAAACATTTATTTCTATATTTTTCAGAACATTTTTTAGAATCTTTAACTTCCATTGAATCATCAGGTTCTTTTTTGGGCCATATTACACCAGCAATACATACCGGTCCAAACAAACAACCCCGACCGGCTTCATCTAAACCAACTTCAATATCACTCTCATTTTCGTATTGTTTTAATATATTCTTGGGTTTCGCTTTAGACATTAAAATATTATAATACTATATATATATTACGAATTATGATTCTAAATAGTTATAATTTAAAAAAATCACTACTTATGAAAAAAAGAAGGGACGAATATAAAAATATAAAAGCAATTGTCCCTATTAATAATATATATACTCTTAGGAGTGATTTTATTAAAAAACAGACTGAGTATGTGGAGGAAATTAAGAAGGTAGAAACAGAACCTAAGAAGAAACATACGAAAAGTAAAAAGGGACTTGCATTGGACCTTTCCGAATTAGATATGATAGACTTACCTCTATTAAAAGGCGAAGAAGATGAAAAAGAAGATGAAGAGATTGTGATTGTTAATAAAAGTGATGGTGAGGATGAAGGTATGGAGGTTGAAATAGAAGATGACGAAGAATTACCTGATGATATTGAACCAGAAGAAAATTTCCAAGAAGTAATTGACGAAGAACCACCTGCGGAAGTCGTTGAAGAAAAACCTGAAAAAGAGGAGAAGGAGGAAAAAGAGGAAAAAGAGGAAAAGGAGGAAAAAGAGGAAAAGGAGGAAAAAGAGGAAAAGGAGGAAAAGGAGGAAAAGGAGGAAAAGGAGGAAAAGGAGGAAAA
>MDTD01158039.1_pt1 | contig 14612 bp, 11 predicted proteins | sample 811221 | NCBI WGS metagenome assembly MDTD01 (sample SAMN05326646, study PRJNA326480) | marine metagenome | isolation source: seawater | place: Pacific Ocean: South West | collected 2011
CCCGCCTCTTTCAGGGCATCCATCCACAGTGCAAGCCGTTCATCGCTGGCCCAGGCACCGTCCGGGATGGCTGTGGGTTCTCCGGCCTTAAACCCGGCAAGATCTTTATAATCATCCCGGATCTTCAGCCAGGCGGCGGCTTCCCCTTCGGCATTTGCGCTGCTGCCGCCGCTGCGGCTCAGATGGATGATACGGTTCAAATCCTTATTATAGGCAGTTCTCGCGGTCTCAAAGTAGTCAAAATAGGTCTCTTTTTTCAGCAGCCTGAATTTTTTAAAATTGGCATCCATATCGATCAGGCTGTCCTTGAGATTTTTAGACAATGCCCCGATCTCCGTATTCACACTGACAATCCTGTCTGAGGTCCTGGACATGTCCCGCACCTTTATAAACAGATCTGCCACCGTGCTGAAGAAAATCAGAATAAAAAGGAAAAAGAAGACGGATAATTTTTTTGCAATGCCGAGGGTCATGGGATGGCTGCCGGCAGTCCGGCCTTAAACATCAGTATGTACCCTGATTCGAGGGCAGGCTGACTTTCAGGCCCGGGTCCTTGTATTGGTGGAGGACATCCTTGATTTTCATGGCCTTTTCCAGAAACCTACTCCGGCCGATGAGAAAGATCCGCTTGTGGTCCCGTTTGGAATGGGTGATCTTCACCAGGTTCATGGCCGTCATGATCTCGATGGTCTCCTGAATCTCTTCCCGGCCCCTGGCCGTCAGTTTCACCAGAGTATCGATACATTCATCGTAAAGAAGATTGTTCTGCTGGTGAACCTGCATCAGGTGGAATACCCGGGCGGCGGATTCAAAGATGTCCGGTGTGGCCAGGGATGCCTTGGCGGTGAGTTCATCCAGCCGTGATGCAATGGCAATCAGACATTTTGAAATCACCGGCGGTGCCGCCTTCATATGCTTGGCAAAAATTTTCTTTGGAATCCGGATCACCTGGCTGTCTTTGACGGCTGTTGCCGTTGCCGTCCGCCTGTGGCCTTTCAGTATCAGAGCCATCTCCCCGAAAATGGCCTGCTCGCCCAACTGGGTCAGTACCAGCTTCTCCCCGTTGTCCATCACCGAAATTTCCACACAGCCGGCCTTCAAAAGAAAAGCGTCTTCCCCTACGTCTCCTTCCGTGAAAATGGCATCCCCTTCCCGGAAGTTCTGCGCAGAAAATCCCTTTGCCGTCTTGGGCGGGGGCGGGGTGTCTTGGGTGGTTTCTTCCAGATAAGTGATAAGGGGGGTGGTTTTTCCCATGGGCTGCTGCCTTTCCGGCCAATGGATGTTTCGGCCACATCTGGTTAGCGTTCTTTCAACTATCAGAAAAACAACGGATAAAATCAAGGAAAAAAATCCTAACGGCGAGGGGCACCGTTCCTGATCATCATCTGCTCCAAAGCCTCAAAGGACTGTGATCCGGCCAGCCGTTGCCCGTTCATGATGTAGGTCGGGGCTACCATGACCGCCAATTTTTCGGACTTTTCCCAGTCTGCCTCCACCTCCTCGCCGAATGTCTGTGCGTCAATGACTTTAACGGCGTCATCTCCGGGGAGCCCGGCCTCCTGAGCAATGTCAGCCAGCACAGTGAGATCGGCAATATCCAGCCCCTTGCCGAAATAAGCCGTATATACCGCCTCCCGGAAGGCATCACAATGCCCTAAGGTTTCGGCCCATTTCCCAAGTTCCTGGGCAGGCCTGCTGTCGGAAATCATGGTCCGTTTGGCCAGGGGCAGCCCCAACGCTGCGGCTTTGCCCTCCAGCACCCCCATCTTCTCGGCCATCAAAGGCTCATTATACCCGAAGAGTTCAATGATGGGCATCCCTCCCTCCGGAATATCCGGGTGCAGGGGAAAGGCCCGCCAGCGTATTTCTATCTCATATTGCTTTACAAGGTCAGCTATCACAGGTTTGTCAAAATAACACCAGGTGCAGTTAAAGTCTGAATATATCTCCAGTTCGGGGCGCATTTTCGTATCCTTATCCCTTAAAACCCGTTGATGGTAAATCCCCCGTCCACGGCAACACACTGCCCGGTCACGTAAGAGGCACTATCCATACACAGAAAAGCCACCACGGAGGCCACTTCCCCGGGCTCTGCGATCCTGCCCATGGGTGTTCTGGCCAGGATCTCAGCGGTATAGGCCTTATCTTTGAGGACCTGCTCGGCCAGGGGGGTCCGGGTGTACCAGGGGGCCACGGCATTCACCCGGATATTGTCGCCGGCCCATTCCACGGCCAGGTTTCGGGTGAGCTGGAGGCCGGCCGCCTTGGTCATGCCGTAGGGCGTGCCCGTCCGCAGATGGGTCAGGCCGGCCACGGACAGCATATTCACCACCGCACCGCTTCCGGACCGGCTCAGCAGGGGAAAAGCCTGCCGGCACATGCCGAAGGCGGAGTGGAGATTGGTCCCCATAACGGCATGGTATTCTTCGTCCGTATATTCCACCGCCTTTTTCCTGATATTGGTGCCGACGTTGTTCACCAGGATGTCGAGCCGGTCCCACTTTTTGCCGAGGGCTTCAAAGAGCCTGTTGCGGCTGTCTTTATCCGCCACGTCCGCTGCAAGGCCGTCTGCCTCATATCCTTCCTTTTTCCAGGCATCCACCTTTTCCCGGATTAACGCCTGGTTTCTGGCCACAATAAAAACAGCGGCTCCCAGTTCCAAAAATTCTTTGGCCACGGAGAGGCCGATGCCTTTGGTTCCGCCGGTGACAAGGGCGGTTTTGCCTTTGAGACTCCACTTGTTTGACATGGTAATATCCTTAACTATATGAAAAAGATCCTGCGCCTGGCACCACCTATCAACATTTTCTAGCGATGTAAAGAAGCAAACCGTTTCCATCCCTGGCTTTTTATTGACAGATAAAGCAACAGGTGTATCATAAGAAAAAATTAACATATTAGATAGTTCGGGAGCATCCGGTGGAAAAGAAAACATACGTTATTGCCTGTGCGGTCCTTGCCGTTGATATGAAAACCCATGCCCGGGAGGCCGGGATGGATCTTGAGTACAAATTCCTGGAAGCGGGGCTTCACAATAACCCCAAACGGTTGAAAGAAAAACTACAGAAAGCCATTGATGAAATTTCAGACCGGGGAGACGGGGAGCGAATCATCATCGGTTACGGTGTCTGCGGCAAGGGAACCATCGGTGTGCGGTCCAGGGGCATCCCCCTGGTCATTCCAAAGGTACATGACTGCATCGCCCTCTTTTTAGGGGGAGACCGGGAGTATAAGCAGCAGTTCAAAAAATTTCCGGGCACCTATTATCTGTCCGCCGGCTGGTGCGAGGAAAATGCCGAGCCCATGTCCCATCGGCAGCAGCGGGCCTGGTTCGGCTCTGAAAAAATCCAATTCGACGATCTTGTCAAAAGCCATGGCAAAGAAACCGCAGACACCACATTTGCCTTTCTGAACTCCTGGCAGAAAAACTACCAGCGGGCCGCCTTTATCGAAACCGGGTCAAAGCAGTCCCCGAAATATGAGGCCCATGCCAGGGAAATGGCTAAGACCTACGGATGGGAATATGCCAAGATCAAGGGCAGTCTTGACCTGATCGCCCGGATGATGACCGTCACCGCCTCAACGGATGAAGTCCTTGTGGTGCCCCCGAAACATGTCATCGCCTTTGACGCCATCCATGCCACCCTGTCCGCCAATCCCCTGTGGGGAGACCGGGAGAATAAGGGGACCACCGAAAACCTGGTGGTGATCCAGGGGGATACCGCCGAAGACAGCAGCTATATCAAAATCGGACTGGGGATCGACGCCGGCGGCACCTACACCGATGCCGTCATCTACAGCCTTGAGGACAACACTACCTTCTGCAAGGCCAAATCCCTGACCACCAAGTGGGACTTTACCATCGGTATCGGAAAGGCCCTGAAGAAACTCGACCAGGAACTGCTCAAGCAGGTTGAACTGGTGGCGCTGTCCACCACCCTGGCCACCAACGCCATTGTGGAAAACGAGGGGCAGACCGTGGGCATGATCCTGATGCCGCCGCTTGGCCTGAGTGAAAACATTGCCTACGAACCCAAGGCCGTAATCCGGGGGGAACTGGATATTTCGGGAAAAGAACGGGTGGCACCGGATGAGGAAGAAGTGGTCAACACCGTCCGGAAAATGATTAAAAACCATCATGTCACCGCCTTTGCGGTGTCCGGATATGCCGGGGCGGTCAACCCGGCCCATGAACTGGCCGTAAAGGAGATCATCCGGAAGGAAACCGGGATGTTCGTGAGCTGCGGCCATGAGTTGTCCGACAGCCTGAACTTCCAGACCCGGGCCGTCACCGCCATGCTCAACGCCCGGATCATCCCAAGGCTGGCCAGCCTCCTTCTGGACCTGGAAAAAGTCATGGCTGGCCTGACCATTGAGGCACCCGTCGTTGTGGTCAAGGGAGACGGCACCCTCATGGGGGCGGAAATGGCCAAGGAACGGCCCGTGGAAACCATCCTCTCCGGCCCCTCTGCCAGTGTGGCCGGGGCCCGCCACCTTACCGGCATCGAAAACGCCCTGGTGGTGGATATGGGCGGGACCACCACGGATACGGCCGGGCTTCTGGACAACCAGGTAAGCCTGAACGAAAGCGGCTCCAAGGTCGGTGGCCACAGGACCCATGTCAAGGCCCTGGATATCCGGACAGAAGGCTTAGGGGGCGACAGCCAGATCCTCTTCGAGAAGGGGGAATTTCTCATCGGCCCCCGCCGGGTGGCCCCCGTGTCCTGGCTGGGGGCCCAGCACCCGTCAGCGGCCCGGACCATCGAATACATGAACCACAACCTCAACCGCTACTCGACTTCCACGAAAAAGATGCAGATCCTGGTTCATACCGGGGCAAAAAAGGAACTGGTCCTGACGCCCCTGGAGGAACAGATCATCGGACTGCTCAAGGAAAGGCCCATGTCCATTGACGAGCTGGCCGTCCATGCCGACGTGCTTTCCGAGCACAGCCTGCCCCTGGCCCGGCTGGAGGAAAACTTCATGATCCAGCGCTGCGGCCTGACCCCTACGGATCTTCTCCATATCCAGGGCGATTTTGAAAAATGGGATACGGACTTTGCCCGGGGCTATGCCGCCCTGCTGGCCTATCTGTCCGGAAGACAGCCCACCGAAATGGTCACCGAACTCCTGCAAAAGGCCACCCGGATGCTCACCATGGAACTGCTCAAACGGCAGTTGGATGACGAAACCGACCCCGAATCCTTAAATACCTGCCCGGTATGCCGCACCCTGATTGACAACCTCATGGCAGGCGGTTCCGATGGCTACCGGGTGCGCATCGACCTGAAACGGCCGGTCATCGGTATCGGCGCCCCCATCCGGTATTTCCTGTCCGAAGCGGTAAAACCCCTGGGGGCCGAGGCCGTGCTGCCCGAAGATGCGGATGTGGCCAATGCCATCGGCGCCATCACTTCCCGGGTGATGGTAAAAAAACAACTGCGCATCATCCCCGGTGAAGGGGGATTCATCATCGAAGGTATCCGGGGCAACCTGCGAATCAAAAAATTCGATGACGCCGATGAAATCGCCAGGGCCGAACTCACCCGGATGATACGGGAACTGGCGATGAAAGCCGGCACATCCTGTAATACCGTCACCCTGGAAATCAAGGATCAGATACCCAAAACCGCGTCCGGAGATCCGGTTTTTGTGGGCAGAATTATAAAAGGCAGCCTGTCCGGCCGACCGGATGTCGTGTTAAAGAAACCGGCATAAACGGCGAGGCGAACCTGTTTGCTTGATGGGAAAATTTTGCCGGGCAGGCCAAAGCATGTCGAGCGGCCCGCCCGGTTCGTCTTTTGAATCCTTCGCTTTTTTTGATCAGTGGGAGGTAGAGTAGTCCCGCTGTTCCCTCAGGCTGGTGAAAGCGTCGTCCTTACAGACTTTGATCAGCCCCGGCATTACCGTATTCCTGCCGTTGATCTTGGCCTTGTAGAGCATGGTGTCCGCATCCTCGATCAGACGGGAAATATCGGCATTGGGGGTCAGTTCCGCCACACCGAAGCTGGCCGTAACCCGGATATTTCCGTCGTTCCAGGGGATTCTCAGGGAAGCAATCTTGGCCCTGAGGCGGTCTGCCAGCTCCATGGCCTTGACCTTGTCGGTTTCCGGCAGAATGGCAAAGAACTCCTCACCACCGTATCTGGCCAGGACATCCCCCCGCCGCATGTTGTCTTTGATCAGCCGTGCCACTTCCCTTAAGACCTGGTCACCGCCCAGATGTCCGTAGGTATCGTTCACGTTTTTGAAATGGTCCAGATCAAACATGAATGCAGACAGGTTGTGCCCGTGCCGTGAGGCGGATGCCACATGCCGCTGGAGCTGGGATTCGAACTCCCGGCGGTTGTAACAGCCGGTCAGGGGATCAATAACGGCCGCGTCTTTCAGGTTCTCGATTTTAATCTGTTTGGACAGGGCGGCCGCACATCCCTGGAGGATGAGGCGTACCACCTGGTCGTGGAACTTTGTGATTCCCTTTTCAGGCATCATGTAAAGGCGGGCGTAGCAGTTATCTTCCTTGAGATCATAGTGAACCAGAGTCTCCAGGCTGAATTTTTCCTGATGTTCACCCGGGTCGAAGTTGTGGTTAAGATAGTTCAGATCCGCAGCACTCCGGATGTTAAAGTCCTTTAATATAATGGCTTCAATGGATGATTTATACATCCGGGGGTCCAGCCAGACATCAACACCCGCTTCCTTGCGGACCACAAATGCAAAGAGCCGGTAGCCCAGGATATCTTTCAGGCAGTCCGACACTTCATTGATGATCTCCGTGGAAGAAGATTTCTTGTTCAGGGCAACGATGTGATGTGTCAGCTTTGACTGGGCAGCCGCCTTTTGAACCGTAGAGCTGAATACCAGGCTGAAAAATGCCGACATGCTGTCACTGATTTTGCTGATCGTCTGTTTCATGGACCTTCCTCTTTCAATGGGTACACGGTAAAATTTCCGTTGGAAAGAGATAGAAGCAATTGATGTGCCAGATGCCACAAAATCGCATTACAAGCTATAATATCAGGCAATTGGCATTTTCAGGGTTATTTAAAACCCAAGATATATGGAAATAATTGCAAGGAAAACTGACGGCCGGCTGTCAGAGCCCTGACAGCCGGGTGGGGGAAGAGACAGTTCGTTGAATCTAAAGGTTGCCCTTGAGGCCGATCTCTTGGGCCACAGGCTGCATACCCATGATGGTCTCCGTGATCAACTGGGTCAGGTCCATATCCAGAAACGCTGCGCCCCGGGTGATCACATCACGGTCCACCGCCGCGGCAAAGCGCTTGTCCTTGAACTTCTTCTTCACCGACTTGGCCTTGATGTCCAGAATACTTTTGGAGGGACGGACCAGGGCAGCAGAAGCCACCAGACCGGTGAGTTCATCCACGGCGTAAAGGGTTTTCTCCATAAGGCTTTCAGGTTTTACATCCGAACAGATACCCCAGCCGTGGCTGACCACGGCCCGGATATAGGCGTCCGGCCAGTTGTGCGCTTCAAACAGCGCCACGCATTTTTTGCAGTGCTCATCCGGATACATCTCATAATCCAGGTCATGGACCAGGCCGATGATACGCCAGGTTTCCTCATCCTCCCCGAACAGCCGGGCAAAATGGCCCATGACGGATTCAACGGACAGGGCATGGCGGATCAGGCCCTCTTTTGTGTTATATTTTTTTAAAAGTTCAAGGGCATCTTCCCGGGTGGGGGTGTAGGAATTCATGGGGGATCCTTAATTTCATTGCATTTTCATTGGTTTCAGGTACAATCCACATAACCTGTAACCCTGTATAAGTCAACTTGATAAGTCATGGCAGATCCCGTCCCCCCCAAAATCCGTCCGGAAGACACCTCAATGATCTCTGCCAGGCAGAAACGGTTTTACGACAGAATGGTGATCCTGGCATGGGTGTGGGCCGGACTGATTCTGTCGGGCGGCATTCTCCACCTGATAATACCCGGTGCCTGGGCCCACCACCTCTTTTATACCATGGCAGGACTCAATGCCCTTTTTCTTATTGTTCTTTTTATCTTTTTGCGGCAGATCAAAACCTCTGCCGGCAACATCGGCCACCTGATCCATCAGACCCGGGATATTTTCTGGACCCTCGATAGCAGACTGCAAATCTCAAGCCTCTACGGCAGTGTCCAAGAGATAACCGGCAGGACTCCTCGGGCACTTCGCCATAAACGCTTCATTGAACTTTTGCCCGAAGACAAAGGTGCTGAAGTTGAAACCCTGCTGCGCCAAAACAGTCCTTTTTCCATTGAGTCCGGACTGCTCAGAACGGACGGCACCGTCCTGCCTGTGGAAATTTCAGGTTCCCCGGTGCCGGACCAGGATGCCCACCAGGGAATTATCAGGGACCTGTCGGAAAAAAGGCGGCGTGAGATACAGGAAAAAAAGCTGAAAGAAAAGCTGGACCGGTCTGAGAAATTGAAAAACCTGGGGCTTTTGGCCGGCAGTGTGGCCCACGACCTGAACAATATCCTGTCCGGCATCGCCACCTACCCCGAAGTACTGCTGATGGACGACACCCTGGATCCCAAGGTCCGGCAGGGGCTATCCATTATCCAGGCCTCGGGAAGAAAGGCTTCATCCGTTGTCAGCGATCTTTTGACCATCTCCAGGGGTGCCCGGGCAGACAAGCAGATCATCAACATCAATACCGTGGTGCAGCGGTACATGGCGGCGGCAGAATTCGAGAAAATCCGCCAGACATACGCCCAGGTAAAGATTGAGGTGGACACCGAACCCGAACTTCTGAACATCAGCGGGTCCTATCTTCACATTGAAAAAGCGGTGATGAATCTCATGCTCAACGCCGTGGAAGAAACTGCAGATAAAGAAAACGGCCGGGTGGTTCTGGCCACGGGGAATCACTATGTGGACAATACCCCGGAAGCCGCCCAATGCCCCAGGGACCTGTCTTCCGGTGAATATGTGCTCCTGTCGGTCACCGACAACGGAGACGGTATTCCGGAGGACTGCCTGGACAAAATCTTCGATCCTTTCTACACCCAGAAAGAGATGGGAAAAAGCGGCACCGGCTTAGGGCTGACCGTGGTTCTCAACGCGGTCCAGGACCACAAGGGGAAGATATTTGTGGAATCCGGCCCCGGCGGCACCCGGTTCGAGCTTTTCTTTCCTGCGGTCCGGGAAGAGCTGCCCCTGGCAGAAGTCCCCCCCTCCCTGGACGAGATCAGGGGAAACGGCGAAGTCCTCCTGGTGGTGGATGATCTGCCCACCCAGAGGAAAATCGCCGCCACCATCCTGCGGACGCTGGGATACACCGTATTCACTGTGGGCAGCGGCACCGATGCCCTGGAATTTGTCCGGCAGACCCCGGCCGACCTGCTTGTCCTGGACATGGTGATGGCACCTGATATTTCCGGCCTTGAAACCTACCGCCTGATTAAAGAGGTCTATCCGGGACAGAAGGCCATTATTGCCAGTGGACATTCAGAATCAGAAGATGTATTAAAAACCCAAGCATTGGGTGCGGGCGGCTTTGTCAAAAAGCCGTATACCGTTATGGATATGGGAATTGCGGTAAAAGAGGAGTTGGAAAAATAGTGGAAATTTTAAAGACAAAAGCTAAGATGCAGGCCTGGTCCGCCGCCAGAAAAAGGCAAGGAAAAACCATCTGCTTTGTGCCCACCATGGGGTATCTCCATGCCGGGCATGTCTCCCTTCTGGAAAAGGGCAAACCCCTGTGCGACGAACTGGTGCTGAGCATCTTCGTCAACCCCACCCAGTTCGGCCCCAACGAAGACCTGGACGCCTACCCCCGTGATATTGACAACGATCTTGCACTTGCAGAGGCCGCCGGCACCACGGCCGTATTCCTGCCGGACAACACCGAGATGTACGGAGAAAACTACCAGACCCGGGTGGCCCTGGACCACCTGCCCCACCACCTTTGCGGCAAATCCAGGCCGGTTCATTTCGGCGGGGTGGCCACGGTGGTCACCAAGTTGTTCAACATCGTCATGCCCGATGTGGCCGTTTTCGGAAAAAAAGACTTTCAGCAACTCCGGGTGATCCGCCAACTGACAGAAGATCTGGATTTCAACATCCGCATCGTGGGGGGGGACATTGTCCGGGAGCCGGACGGCCTGGCCATGAGTTCCAGAAACGCCTACCTGACACCGGAACAGCGGAAATCAGCACTCTGCCTGTCCCAGGCCATCGACATCGCCAAAACGCAAATTGCCGGCGGCGCAACGGATGTCATTGCCATCCGGGATAAAATGACCGACCATATCAACGGGTTTGACCATACGGCCATCGACTATATTGAATTCTGTGATCCGGTGACCCTGGACGAGGTTGAAACCATCGGCGGCCAGGTGGTGCTGGCCCTGGCGGTGAAGGTGGGCAAATCCCGTCTCATTGACAACGCCCTTATTGATCCACCACAATAATCACCCGGCATTCCTTCAGGAACTTGTGGCGCTCCGTCACCTTCTCCAGGGTTTTGGCGTCCGAAATACTCACCACAATGGCGCCCGTGTTGGAGTCGGCCTTGCGCAGGGCCTTGAACACCATGGGGTTGGAACCGATCCTGCGGGAGGACAGGGCCGCCGACATATCGCAGACATAGGCGGCCACCCCGTACTGCACCGCATATTCCCTGCTGATGAACAGGGATGAGTACACGGCACGGCCCTCCTCGCTTACGATGGTGGGATACAGGATGGGATCCAGCGTCAGCCCCCTGGCGTCAATGACCAGACCGGTATAGGGCAGCCGGGTTTCCATCGACTTTGACACACCGGCCTTTCCCATTGATTTTGATTTCTGCTCCGCGATCTTCGGAATCTGCCGGATATGATCCGGCAGCACCAACTGGAGAAACCCCCCGAAAATCTTTGTCTCCACCCGGACTTCCACATCCAGGGCAGAGGTGTACAACTGCCGGACAATCACGGCATCCTGGGCGGTTTTTTCAATTCCCGCCAGGGTCACATCATGGGCCGAGGCATATTCCCCCACCGTAAGATCCGGCGTGATCCGCAGTTGCTTTAGCATGGCGATGATGTTTCTTGCGGCATGGGCCCTGGCAGATCCGGGCATGGCCATGGGCACCCCTTCACTGTTGGTTTCAGGTGCGGCCTTGCCGGTAACGATCACCTGGCCGGTACTCCAGTTGACCGCCCCGTTTTCATATTGCTTCACACACTGGGGGCTTTCTGCCGATGCCGCCGCAGGCATCAAAAGCGCAGCCAGGGCAATCACAAGAAAACAAGTTTTAAGGAAAGATAAATGTGTCATGCCCACCAATGCCCAAGGGGTTTCAGGTCAGTTTACGCATAATTGATTTAAAATAGTGGCAGGGGGGTGCAAAGTCAAGTATGGGAGGGCGGCAGCAACAGGCCGTCCCCCCCCTGCGGCGGCCCCGGGTTTACCACCGTTTTACGGATCAAAGGGCGCTGTGTACCAAGTTTCTCTAAACGGTCGGCCTGACCGGGTGAATACGGACTGTTAAATGATCGTTATCAATCGCTGTTGGCGAATCTTCCTGCGTCACCGGGGAAAGACACAGCATCACAGTTTTGAAATCCACTAAACCTTTTAACGGCATTTTCAAATGCCGGCATGATCAATTCCTCATCAAAATCATGGGGTTCCCAATGGAGAGCCTTGATCTCCAAACGCCCTTTTTTCCGGTGTGCTTTGCAATCCATCCGCCCCACAAATTCATCTCTAAAAAGCAACGGCAGGCAGAAATAACCATACCGGCGTTTGGCTGCCGGCAGATAACATTCCAGCCGATAGTCGTATTGAAACAATGCCTTCAGCCGGTCTCGCTGAATGACGCTGTTGTCAAAGGGGGATAGTATCGCAAAACGATTGCCCACCCGCGGGAGACGTTGTTCCAGTGCCCCTGTTTCAATGAGCATTACCTCGCCGCTGGCCAGCCGTATTTGTTCCAATCGTCTCTGTGCCAGCATTTCGTCCACCAGGTCTTTAACAGCGGCGCGCAGTCCGGCATTCCTTCGCTGGTAGGTCAGTCCTTTCAATGAAACCACACCATGACAGCGCATCTGCCGGTGAACAATATGTCTTGAAAATTCATCCATACAAGGCATCTGTGTATTGACCGAAGGCGGCAGTACCCGTTCGGTCAGATCATATGTTTTTTCAAAACCGTTGCGGTCGCAGACCATCAGCTCCCCTTCCATATACAGCTGTTCCAGGGCCTTCTTGGACGGTTTCCAGTCCCACCAGCCGGCCCGTTTCGGGCCACCGGTTTCCAGATCCCGGGATCGGATCGGGCCTTCTGCTTGAATGCGTGACAGCAACGCATTCATAAGCGTCTTATCACGATCTTTATACCAATGGGTCTGCCCGCTTTTTAGGGCGTGCTTGTAGGGCAATGAAAATCGAAAGTCCGCCATGGGCAGAAATGCAGCGGCGTGTGTCCAGTATTCGAAGATCTCCTTTCGGCGCAGCATTTGATTGATCATCTCCGGCCGGAAACCAGGTACCCTGGTATGAAGCACATGATGGTGCGCCCGTTCCACCACAGATATGGTATCGATCTGCACATAGCCCAGATGCAGAATCGCCTTGAGGGCTCCGGAAAGCCCCCGGCCAAATGGCTGGGCATGCAGCAACCCTTGGGCGGCAAGGGCGATGCGGCGCAGTCGTTTCAGATCTTTTGGGCGTTTAATTTCAATCATTGCAATATAAAAAGACGAGAATCAGCGGCTTGTCCGTCAGTACTTATGTGTTTGGAAATTTAAAATCACGGGTCAAACGTAAATACGACGCCTTATTGCCCTTCTTTTTTCCAGGAAATTCAGGGTGCCATGCCATTATTCTTTGTTCTCTAATTGTTGTATGCTGTGATCGACAACCAGCAGTTCCATTTGCTGAATTGCAATCATGTTCAGCCTCTTAAGCCGGTCTTTCTGAGGCATGCCTTCATTGATGAAAAGAGCGTTGAGATTTTCCAGGTTTGACAGGCATACCAACTGGGAAATATTGGCATAATCCCGGATATTTCCCTTTTTTCCCGGATTTTCATCCCGCCATTGTTTTGCGGTCATGCCGAACAGGGCCACATTCAACACATCAGCTTCCGAAGCATACACAAAATTGATCTGTTTTTTTGACAATTCGGGCGGAATAAGTTTGTTTTTAATGGCATTGGTATGAATCCGGTAATTGATTTTTGTAAGGTTACGTTTAATATCCCACCCGAGTTGTTTTCGCTCATCATCTTTCAGGCGCTGGAATTCCTTGATCAGATAGAGCTTAAATTCAACGGAGATCCATGAAGCAAACTCAAATGCAATATCCTTATGGGCAAAGGTACCGCCGTAACGTCCGGTTTTTGAAATGATACCGATAGCTCCTGTTGTATTTATCCACCTTTTCGGGGTCAAAGAAAAACTGTTAAGCCCAGCCTGTTTTCTAATCCCATCGAATTCGATGGAATTAAAATCCGGATTGTTCAGCTGCTCCCAGATCCCTAAAAACTCAATACTGTTGCGATTGCGCATCCAATTCTGGATGATATAATCGCCTCGTTCGGTATCCCTGTGCCGTGCAATATCAGTCAGTGAAATAAAATCTTCATCCCTGTACTGGAACAATTTTACCGGATGGGACAACACATCCATTTTTTTGGTTTTGCTCATGGACTCACCTTAATGATTTTCGTGCTATCGGTTCCTAAAGAAAGATGGACGGGAAAATAGTGCCCTTAGCCTCTGATAAAAATGAATTTATGAAACCCCATATCTTCAAAGCCATATAATAAACCGGGTCCGATGAGCTTGAGCATCCTGATATCGAACCGCATATCATGAAAAATCGAAAGATAACCAGAGGGGTTATCATCTGCCTTGTGCATACCAGCATGAATAAAGCGTGTAAAGAAAATTCAAGAAAAAATGCACTGATAAAAGCTTTCTCCACAACCATGCATTGCCAGTACAACACTTAACTCTTCTTTATCTGAAGGTCAGAAAACAAAAATATTGGATTATAGTATGCCCACTTCAGCAAACCAAGAGGGCCAGGCGGCCGGTGCCGTGGAGGCCCGGAGTGGCGTAAATTTGCGGGACGTCAGGACCGAAAGAACCGTGAATTTCCGCTATCCCGGCGATCAGGACGATCGCCGGGATTTTAACGGAGGGTCCCGCGGGGCCGGCCGCCGGGCAGATGAGCCCCTCGTTTCACTTTCCCTCCCGGCTGGGAAAGACGGTTTTTCCTTGACAGGAAACTTCAGGCATGTATTCATATTTTGCTTATATATAGGACATGAACTGTTGAATTTTGAAAAACTGATAGGTAAAATTGATGAAAATGAAAGAAAACCTGGCGTTGATAGGAATGCCTGCCGTGGGGAAAAGTACGGTGGGGGTGCTGCTGGCAAAAAAGATGGGCTTTGCCTTCCAGGATACGGATATCCTGATCCAGACCAAAGAGCGGAAAAGCCTGGCCCAGATCATTGAAGCCAAGGGGCTGCAGGGATTTTTGGATGTGGAGGCAAAGCATCTTCACAGCCTGGCCTGCTCCCATCAGGTGATTGCCACGGGGGGGTCCGTGATTTACAGGGAAGAGGCCATGAAGCACCTGTCCGGTATCGCCACCATCG
>MDTD01135559.1_pt1 | contig 14611 bp, 18 predicted proteins | sample 811221 | NCBI WGS metagenome assembly MDTD01 (sample SAMN05326646, study PRJNA326480) | marine metagenome | isolation source: seawater | place: Pacific Ocean: South West | collected 2011
ATTTACATATGCCTTAAATGTATCACCACTCTTAGTGACTGCTATTGCTTGCCATGTATTATCAGCATATAAGTTTGTTTGTGATGATGTTAAAGAACTACCTGCAGAGTTGATACTTGTTGTACTATTAGTAATAGTCATGGACAAAGGACCACTCGGACCTGCAGAACTCTGATCATAGTATAAATGTAGTCCACCAGTAGATACTGATGCATCACCTATAGCAAAAAGTGTCTCTTTAGGCTGAGAGAATACATTGCTGTTTGTAGCATCCTTGAATATAAAGAATTCTAGAGTCCAATCACCTGCAAGTTTCTGTCCTAAATCTGTACCTGCAAATTTTATGTTAGTATTAGTCCAAACACTTGGTGCTGCTGTTGTGGCACCCAATATCTTACCCCATCCACCAGAAGTATCATAACTGAAAGAATCACTTGTGCTTGTAAGAGAAGCAGTATAATGACCTGTAGTATCTGTAAGTGCACTACCTGTAAATGGTATAACAAACTCATTTCTATTCCAGAAAGTTTGTCCAAATACATGAACATCGCCAGATGTATCAACATCTAATGAATGTGCTTGTAAACCTTCTATATTATCAGCATCGAATTCTGTAGTAGTATGATTTTTGATTGTACCATCATATCCAATTTTAAGAACATCAAGAGTTTTATATTCATTAGTATTATTATCTCTAGTGAATGCGATGTTTAAATCACCAAATAAATCAATAGCAGACTTACCTGCAGAAGTCACATCTCTACCTGGTGTTAAATAACGATAGTTCCAAAGTAATGCACCTGTACTATCAATTTTACCTACCCATATGCTATCTCTATCAGTATCGTTTGCCTTCTGTCTACAAGTAGCATTGATATAGATCTCATTAAACTCATCAATTGCAATGCTAGTGTTTATCATAGAGTGTAAAGAACTAGCGTAAGTATTAATCCACTCAACAGTAATAGCATTGATTCCAATTTGACATTTACCAACAGCAACGTCTACATCTGGAGAACCAACTGTTGATGCAGTTTCCATACAGAAATAAACATCAGAACCATTACATATGATATCAGTAATTCTTTCAGATTTATTTGCAGAGGCAAATTTTCTCTTAATTGCAAAATTACCAGATGTATCAATAGATGCTATAAATGCATCATCAGGATTTGCTGAGTTTGTATTGGTATATCCACCAATTAGATAACGAGTATCGCTATATTTTTTAATTATTGAGATATTATCAGCACGAGTACCACCAGATATACCTGCATATGCTTTTTGGAAGGCAAGTGTAGCACTTAAACCATTTGCTGCCTGTGTGTACTTACAAAGTATTATATCAGGGTTATATGCATTAAGAATACTGGTGTTTGGTTTATTAATACCAACAACCCATATATCATTACCATCTACGAATAGAGAATTAAATTCAGCGTAGTTTAACCCACTAGAGAGTTCAAGAGTTTTTGACCATTCTTTAACACCAGTTGCTGATAATTTAGAGACGAATGCGACAACGTTTCCGCTTGCATCTTTTGTTTTACCACAGATGAATACTTCCTTATTAGTGTTGACTTTAACATCATTGACTTTAACATAATCATTATTATTAATGAACGATAGGTAATAATCTGCCTTTTTGAAGATTTGAGGATGAGATAATATAACACGTGGATTTGTTGCATATCCAGAACCAGAGTTTATAATATTAACAGTATCAATAGAACCCACACTTGATACAACTGCTTGTAATTCACCATCTTTACCAGTTCCACTATCAATAATAATAGTAGGAGGAATATCTGAACTATATCCAGAACCAGTTTGTGTGATCTGTATTTCTTCTATACCTCTATATTGACGAACAGTAAATTGTTTATTTGTATTGTCCATCACAGGAGTATAGTCAACAAATATACTATCACCTGCAGATAAGTTATGAGGATTAGAAGTTGTTAGAACACCAAAGTTATTTCCACTTATACTTTCAAAGGTATATGCAGATACTGATTCTCCTCTAATACGAGAAACACGTGCAGAAGCACCATCACCACCAGTTCCTGCATTATCAAAGACTAATCTATCATTTACCTGATAAGATGTACCTGCGTTTTCAATAGTGAATCCAGTGACGTTAGCATCTTCAAATTTGTTAGTTGTTTCTACTTCAATATCAACTTTTGAGTCAAATCTAACTTTAGGGAAGTAATCAAATAGTTGTAGAGGTGATTCTTCAAACAATTGTCCTAGATTAGGTAATGATTGTTCTTCAGCATCTATCTGTCCGTCTCTATTAGTGTCTTCTGGATCAAAGAGTAGTATTTCACCGTTCTCAGTTGTTAAGGCGTTTGTAGAGGCATTTGGTGCTCTCTCAACATCAATATCAACATTCTCATATGGATCACGATATCTTACGACACCTTCTGGAATATTTTGCTGTACAGCACTTGTGCTTAAATTCCAACTATCAACAACAGAGTTGAAACTAGGACCTAAGACATAAGGGAATTCTGGATTACCTGCCTCTGTAGCATCAATAGTCACAAAATAACAATATCTACCTGTGGGGTAGTCAGGTGTCTTACAGAATCTACCATTGTATTGATCCAAATCACCAAGGTTGAAGACGTATTCATAATCCTCAACAAAATTACCTGCTGCTTCATCAGAAAGCAAAGGACCTGCAGTTCTTACGGGAGTTGGATTAGTTTCACTCTGTACAAGAGCAGTTTTTAGTCTATATGAAGTTCTTAGTCTTGTAATCTCAGATGATTGATTAGTAGGGTCTGTATATCCATAAGGACCGTAAATTGGGTTTCCATCAAATGCCCAACCAATAATAGGAGAGTGTGCTAACTGTGTTTCCTGTTCAGTTATAGTTCCTACAGTTGCTTCTTGTAAGTTATCACCAAGAATGAAACGTAATTTTTGTGGGTTTGATATGTGAGCATACTCACCGCCATACTGATTATTATATCCTTCAAATACTCCACCCTTAGCAGCGTCTAGTATAGATGTTGCTTGTAAGTTATATGTCCACTGGAATACTGAAGGTGTAAATATTGCACCCTGACCAACAGAGGTCATATTGATAAGTGTAGTTCCTTGAACATACTCAATACCACGGTTGATAATAGTAATGCTAGTCACCCTACCTGCATTTTCACCATCAGTGTCTATGGTAGCACGAGCAACAGCACCAAATCCAACACCTTGAATACTAACTTCAGGTGCTGTAGTATATCCTGAACCTGCTGATATAATAGCGATAGAAATGATTCTACCATTTTGCACAATGGGTTGAGCCACTGCACCAGAACCAGAAGATAGACTTACATTAGGAGCACTGGTATAAGAAGTACCACCATTGGTAATATTAACGGTATTAATAGGACCTCTAACACTTGCAGTACCTGCTGCACCTGTTCCGCCCCCGCCAACAATAGTGATTGATGGTTGTGAAGTATAACCAGTACCACCAGAGTTAATTAAAATACGACTTACAGAACCCTTTGTAATAATAGCAGTTGCTGCAGCACCAGAACCTCCACCACCAACAATTGATACTAGAGGAGATGATGTATATCCAGAACCTCCTTCTGTGACTGTGATCTCAGAGATAGAACCATTGACTACAACACTAGCAGCAGCACCAGTTCCCCCACCACCAGAAATGGTGATAACAGGAGGAGATGCAGCATCATAACCTTGTCCTGCATTAGTAATTGCAATACTTGTAATAGCACCAAAGGTTTTGCTTTGTGTTGACTTATATGACCATACAGATACACCATTGACCCATGTACCTATCGGACCTGCTATGATACTATTCTTTGTAGAAATAGTAGTAGGAAGAGTTGGGAATCTGTTTAACTTACGTTGGTTGCCAGGTAGAAGAGCAGAACCAGGAAACGGACCTATAGAATAGTTGGGTATACCAGTTGATGCGACATAAGTGTAATTATCATTAAAGAATGAGTTCTGTATATTAGTGGTGTAAGGTCCGATCGCGTTTAAAATTGTGGATGTATCAGACTTACCCTTATTCAAGTCAACAGATACTAGAATATTACCTTGAGGTATGATTGATGCGGGTTGTGGTAATGAATATTGGAATACTGTCTCACTATCTCTTGAAGTGACGGTAAATGTTCCATTGTAGATGATTGGGTTTGCACCGTAGACTGTGACCTGATCACCAACTAGCAATCCATGATTATTGGCACATGTGACTGTTGCGGATTGATTGTTTACACCACCAAATGTAATACCGCTAACTGTAATCAGTTTTTTAACGTTATATAACCAAGTAGTAAGTAATGGAGATGTGCCAGTACCACCTAATTTAGAAACTGTTAGTTTATCACCTTGTAAGTAGTATGAACCTGTATCAGTTAAGGTTGTTTGTTGAGCATCAACAATACCAACCACATTCATCACAACTTCTTGAGAAGTTCCTTTGTTTATGAATACTTGGAAGTTGGATGATACCTCTGTGGCAGAATCCCAATCTTCTACTACGCCATTTACGGAACGAGTACACTCAATAAACTGGTTTAATGATTTTTCTTTGTATTGTACTAATTCTGTAGTAGCACCAGAACCAATTACAAACTCACCGTTTCTTTCTGGCCACCCAATAGTAGAGTCAACTGTAATGATTGAATCCGTAGCATTTAAAGGTTCAGCAAGTTTAGTTTTGTAAGGTACGGTAAATGTACCGTTAATAGTTTCTTCAGATAGAACAAGTTCAAATATCTCTACTGTAGATGTTTTAATTGAGATATAGTTTTCAACTAAAGCAGATGCTTGTTTTACATTAGAGTCTGCAATATCCGCTTCTTGTATAAGGAGACCGTCCTGTATGTCAGTAGAAAGACCAGAAACCTTAGTAGCACGCAAAATAGTGTCTATAGACCATGTTGCTGCAGATGGTTTGATAATTTGATCTTTAGGATATGATATACTTACTGTCTCACCATATAATAACTTGAATAGGTATGCAATACTAAATGATGTTCCTTTTGCAGAGTAAAAGTCTTTAATAGTCTTGATTGCTGTGCGAACATCAATCTTGGTATAATCTAGTTCTGGTACATCAGGCAAGAACTGTTCTGTATACTTGTCTAGTAATCGTTTTACAAATAATGCATCAAGACACTTAACTTCTTTGTCAATAACAGCTGAGGTAGCAGTAGTGTTATTAGAGAATACAGCATTACCATCTTCCGTGTATTCGACAATACCAGACGCAGCACGTGCACATCCTATGAACTGTGCCTTATTATATCCGCTTCCTTTTTGATTAACTTTGAATCCTGTGACCTCATTTAGACCTATTTCCGCAGATGCCTCAGCACTTGGTGGTGCTTGAATAACAACAGAGGGAGGATTTGCAGCAGTATATCCGCTACCAAAAGTATTTACGTTAATATCGGTAATAGAACCGTTGAATATAGCAGCAGTTGCGGTAGCACCTGTACCACCTGCGTATCTACCTGTAGCATCTACTCTATTATCAACAATATAAACGGAAGGAACTTCATCATATCCGTTTCCTCCGTCAAGAACATCAATACGAATGACTCTTCCATCTCCGTCAACTACAGTTTGTAAAACTTGTGCACCAACAGGATCTACAATTGCTACTCTAGGTACAACAGTATATCCTTGTCCTAGATTGATAGTATTGATAGATGCGATAGTTCCATCAGATGCTAATACTGCTTCAAAGGATGCAGTAATAGGATTTGAACCCATTGGAGGGTCAACATATATTTTTGGAGGAGTTGAATATCCAAATCCTGCGTTTACTACAGTTAAACCACCAACGACTGATCCATTAGAAATGGTCGGAGTGGCAAGTGTAGCACCGCCAGGTTGACGAAAAGTAATTCTAGGGGTAAATGTATATCCAGAACCTGATCCAGTCAATTCTACAGAAGTTACTGATCCATTCTCTACCGTTGCTTTTAGAGTTGCTTGTGTAGAACCTGTTTTAGTTGGAGACTCTATCTGAACGACAGGAGGGTTTGTATCACTATAACCTTTACCACCAGAAAGTAGAGTTATTCCTTTAATACCATTTACCAATGCTTGTGCAGCACCACCAGATCCTGTTTGAGTACTGATAGAAACTTTTGGTGGATATTCAAATCTATAATTACTACCATTGACGTTAGTTGAGATGCTAGTAAGTTCACCCTGATCATTTACTCGTGCAAAACCTTCCGCACCACTACCAAAAGAAGGAACAGGTGCCTCTATAGAGAATAATGATAAGAATCTACCGTTTGTAGGTGCGGTTTCAAATATGAAGTCTGCACCATCAATAAAGTAATCTACTTTAGGTATTAATAATCTTTTATCATAGATTGCAATTACATACTCATCAACAATGGGTTCATATGCTTGTCCATTACGTGTTATTCTAAACTGTGTCTTACCTTCACCAAAAGAGTTTGAAATATTATCAAGCGGAATAATTTGATTTTCTACAAAACCATCTAGGTATGTAATAAATGTGTTTATAGCATCATCAGAAGGAATCTTTGTACGAGGAGCAGTAGTAAATGATATTTGAGATCCAGCTACATTATAATCAACGCCAGGTGTCAATACTTCTCCATACACCTTTACGATCAAGTGTTGTGGACTAGGAGGTACAATAGGATTATCTTGAGATACTAAGTTGAATAGATTTGTAGTACCATCAAAGAGATTAATAGGACTAAAAAGATTTACCCACTTTAATTTTACCTGGTCATATGAAATGCCAGGTGAAAGTGCAATGTTTGGAGAACTGGTTGTCCTCTCATAGTAGATAACCTCATTACCTATGAGGATAGATCCAGACTCTTCTAAGAACTGGTCAATTGATTCTACAACAATATTACTACTTGTAGCAGTAATTGGTTCTACTAATTTTGTTTTACCATCTAATATACCTACGTCTAACCTATCAATGTCAAGGTATCCTAAAAAATTATTGAGAATATTCTGTCCAAGACCAGTCTTCTCTTGAGATTGATAGTAATACTCAAGAAATCTATTGAACAGAGGATAGTCAGACTCTACAAACTCTGGAGTCTGGGCAACAATTGCCTGTGAGACTTTATTAATATTTGTCATTTAACCTGTTAGGCTACCGCAACTAATGTTGGTGTTTGGTCGAACACTGTTGGACTCAAACTATTTAGTGGGATTGAGGGAGGTGGTGCAGTTCCAATTGGAGAAATTGTCACTTCTGGACTTACTAAGTTAATAATAGTGCCTGGTGTGGAGGCAGGTATCGTTGAACTGTTAGCAGGTATGAATTGAATTGGCAATGATAATCCTGTTGGTAATCCTGCAGGATCGCTTACAGAACCCGCACCAGTTGTTGAATCTGTAATTGTTATACCAGTGGTTGCAATATTTGAACCTGTTCCAATAATAGCAATAGGACCAAAGGCAATTTCTCCTGTGTCATAGTTGACAGTTCCTGCATTTTGGTTTGTAAATACCTTTCTTGTACCTGTATTATAGAACGTTCTAAGATTTCCATATCCATCATCTTCAAATTGTTGATCAACACCTGGTCTATCTGCTGAACGGAACTGTCCAGATAATAGAATTGGTTCTTTTGCACCATCTATAGAAAGAGATGACTTACTTGGTGCAGAGTTATAAAGGGCAGAACCAGTAGATATTGTATATGTGTTAGTTTGATTGGTTACAGGTAAAATATATCTCAATAGAGTAACCTGTAGAGATACGTCTGTAATGGCGTTATTTGACAGTGTAATCGCCTTCTCGTACGCTTGTGATCTAAATGTACTATTGAAGTTGTTTATCTGAGTTTGTGTTGCCCATTGACTAATTGCAGTCTGCACATTTGTTTTAATTGTAGATGTGTCAGAACTACTACCAGTATCGTATGAAACAAACACCTTAGTATAGATGTATAAGTTCTCTGGGTCAATGATTACAGGGTCAATAGATGCCATTGCATACTTTCTTAAGTCCGATGCAATGTTCTTTTTAGTTTGATCGTTCAATGTAGCACCTGTAGCAGTTTTAACTGCAACAAACACTTTACCGTAAACAGGAGGATTCAATGAGTCTCCACCGTATGCCACCACTGCATCTGCGTTAGGATACACCTTCTTAGTTAGAATGGCGTAATCTCCTGCAGTCACAGCACGGTATTGTGATGAATAGAACCTTGGAGCGTTATATTTGATAGACTCAATGGTCTCAGCAGCACTTCCGTTTTGAGAACGTGCTACTCTTGTCATTGTTATAGCAGAAACAGGATAACTTTGTGCAAGTGTATCCGTCATTCTACCTACGTATGAGAACCTATCTACGTCATTTGCCTCTTCACCAGAGGTGACAAGATACTCAAGAAGGACAACTTCACCATCTTTGAGTGCTCTACCTACGGAATCATCACCAAATTTCACCTCATACCGCATATCTTCACCCTCAGAAAGGAAGTATACCCTTGTAGATGCGGTAAGTCCTGTGATTGTATCCACTAAATTGTACAAATCAGAGGTTGTTGATGATTCATTTGCCTTTACTCTTACAGAAAGTGTGGTAATGTCCGCATCTTCTGAAGGAACTTTATAATTTTGTGTCGCAAATGTGTTTACAACATACTGAAATGTGACAACAGATCCTTCTTTTAGTATAAGATTGTTAAAAGTTGCGATACCAGTTGTGGAATTTACCTCAGCAGTGGTATCAGACATCACATTCCATACATAATTACCTCCAGTTGCCACTGCACCTTTCTTAAGTGTGACTGTAGAAGGGTATGATCCGCTACTTTGTATGGTTTGTACCTGTATGTTTACAGTTGCTTGACTCGCTTGTATAGATCTTGGTACATAATTTAAAAGTTTTGCTATATTAACTACATTATCTCTAACAGTAGAGGAGGGAAGGAATGCCTCATTCATTGCCATGTTAGCATTGAATGAACTATAGTAAGTATTATATGACAGTACATCAATCAAATAGTTCAATGTAGCACCATCAAACTCATAATCTGTGAATTCTTTTCGAGTTCGTAGATAAGATTTGATTGACGCTTTTATGTCATTGAAGTCTAGTGCTGTTAAATTATTTGGAGTTGCCATTATTCGGGTCTCTTAAGTACGAATGACACAGTTTCAACTAGAGGTTGCCCTACTATAACATATTCAATAGTGACATTAAATCCATTTGCACCTGGTTGTTCTACCACAGCGAGGTTTTCAATGGTAATTCTTGGTTCATGCTGTCCCACAGTATTTAGGATATCATCCCTAATAGCGTCTGCTGTGAAACCATCCATAGGTTCAAACAATAATTGCCTAATTCCAGAACCTATCTGGGGTTGGAAAAGTTTCTCACCAGGTTGTGTCAACACAAGATTCTTTAATGACTGCTTGATAGCTTGGTCATTGGAGACTGCTGAGACATCTTGAGTAAATGGATTTCTTGCAAAGTCTACTTTTATATCTTTAAAAGCACGACTAAGGTTGACATCCTTTCCTCCTAGTGATTTTAACGCCATTTGCTAAGTGGTTTTACATCCTTTTCTTTTTGTTTAGGATACTCACTAATCAGTGTTTTGCCACTTTTGACAAATTCTTCACTTTTATCGACTTTTACGACCATATTTACCTCGATCCTAAAAGTATTTATGCTACTTATTGAATACTTTTAACTTTGCTAGAATGAAAAGTCCTAAGATTACCCAAAATGTGATTTCTAATCCGATGTGATTCATTTATAGAAGTTTAAATTTAACAAAATGCGATTAGCATGGTCTACTGGAGAGTGTCCTGTGTGCATATAATCTCCATCGAAGATGACCAATCTATTCTTTTTAGGTGAAACTGTCTGTTGTATAGTCAATTCTGTATGATCTACGTTTCTTCTTTTCTCATTGTATATGATAGTGTCCCCATCACTATCTATCAAATATAGTATAACAGACCAATGAGGGTAGTTTTGGTCTGTATGTGGAGTGTGTATGATCTTTTCGGGTGCCTGCAGGGTCATATCCAGTCTTGCTCTTGTTAGACCACCCTCATGGATACCCAGTTCCTTCTCTATTTTCAAGGTAGCGGGTATCCATCCATCACTTTCAAATCTAATATTGTTCTCAATATCAAAAATGACCTTGGATAAACCATGCAGTTGCTTGTTCTCCCGAAGCGATGCGTGGTTAGGGGGTATGAACTTGGAGATGTTATTGTGGTAACGCCACTCGAACATCGGACTGGTGACACAACTCGACAGATAATCTATGTAATAGTCATCTAGGAAATCATCAATTACCCTCATCGGTTATTTTCCTTGTCCTCGGTACGCTTTTTTCTTGTGGTTCCTCGCGGTCGCAGCATATTTTGTATGCTTGCCTGATCCTTGATTAGTCTTCTTTGGTCTTCTTTCATCTACTTTGATACCATTTCTATAAAATGCCATAATTGTGGTCGCTCGCGGGTAGGTTTACTATTTTCGGCACCAACGGTGCAAATTATCGACTTTTTTGTCGATTATCTCAATTTTTTCGTATAAATCGTTAATTATTTGTACAAAATCAAGATTTTCTTCACTATTTTTCGGTTTATACTGTATTTTATCTATACTTGGTGTTTCTGAGACGTATTTTTCTATATTTACGACTCTTTCTGCTAAATTTACTGCAATTTGGTTCAATCCGTCCAATGCTTCAGCATATGGATCTCTTAGATCTTCCTCAAGTTGCTGCATGATGTCTTTACTCATCTGTTTAGGAAGTAATGATTAATGACCTCTATCTTTTCATGTGCATCACCAATCTTATCGAGTTCTTTCTCAATAGTTCCCATGACATCGGAATGTTCCCCAATACCTATGGGTTGATTGAGATAGATCTCAACATTCTGTTGGTGCTTGCATATTATACCTTGATAATAATTTAATTGTGATTTTAAAATTTGATCTCTCAAGTTAATCGGCATTCGTTTTACTATACTATTCATATGATACACTATCTATCGTCAGTTGTCAAGCAACCAATCACGAAAGGGTTGTTGTGGGTCATCTCTTTCCTGTAGATTGTCAAAGAACTCCTCTATATCATCATCGGAGTGTTTCCAACTGACACCAGAGGTAGATCCTTTACAAGGATTGATACACTTGGGGTTTTTATGCTTCTCTAATACATTACAAATAAGACCTGCAAGATCATGTGGACATGCAGATCTACCATTTGCCCAATATAATTGGTTATCCAACCATCTAGCATCACAAACAGGACAAACGTGTAGTTTCATTCAATAATCTCGAATGTCCATTTAATACTCTTAATGTAATCAAAGGTATCATACATGTAAGATCTATCTTTAGTGTTATATTTTCTCTCTGTTAAGTAATTTCTCAGTTCCTCAAGACTAAATGATCCTTGAGGTACATGGTTCTCATCATATAATCTATACTTCATCTCTCTAAGGGGCGAAAATGTATAGAACCGTCTTCACTCATTTCATATTCAAATTCTGTAGTGGCATCCCATCCAAACTCTTCACAGATATCATATGGTATAGTGAGTTGGAGGTCACCAAAGTCATCTTCGAGGAGTTTAGTGGTGAATCTCTGAGACATATTAAGCATTTCTATTATAGTTTATTAGTGGGTTTATGTATCCAATACTTATCCCATGCCTTATATAGTAAATCTATATCTTGTGTACCATCATTCTGTTCAGCATATATCTGGGCACATTCATACATCTTAGGGTAAAGACAATTCTCCTTTTTAATTAATTGTTCTATCGCCCAAACTCTTGTGTCTTGTAAGGTCATTTTTTTTCTGGGAATTTTTTTATATAGAGAAGGAATCAAAATATGAATAATATACTGCCTCTGGGGAACCTTTGTAGGTTAGGGTCTCTATCCTTTTTATATTACGGCCGCCCCGACCGCCCAAAACCCTTACAGTGACTGCTGTTTGGACTGTTATTCTTTATAATTAGTGGGTTAATCTCTGCTATAACATAATAAAAAAGGGGTCTTATTGACCCCCTTATTATAGTATAATTAAGCAAGTTTGTCAAGTAGATCCTGTGAAACTCTCTCTATATCATCATTTTTTGATGTGATGCCAATCCACTTGTTAATGTGGCGAGATGTAGTAGTAGAGAAAAATTCCTCAGATCTTACAAAACCCCTGCCAAAGATGTAAGCAGCAACAGGTGTTTTATATGAAAAGAAAACTCTTGCGTTTTCTGTTTCGATTTCTGTTTGGTTTGCTGCGATTGGTGTAAGTCTCATAATGCCTTTGTTTGTTATGTACTTATTATAACAAGGCGTTACCAGGTGTGACCAATCCCTGTGACACTTATTTTATTGGCACATAGTAGCATAACCCTTCATCCAGGAAGTAATTGCAATACCTTTCAATAAATTCATTATAGTGTGTCTGCTCAGTATCTAACAAGAACTGGCATAAATCAACTTTTAATTCGTTACATATAGTGGGGAAATTATCCCATAGTTGTTGATACTTAACAGGAAGAAATAGCATAGTAATTCTTAAACCTCTACAAGGTTAATTGTACCATAATTCTTATTACTTGTCAAGAAAATGTGCGTTTGCTAATAGTACTTGACAGATGGGTATTTGCACGCTAAAAGTATAACAAACGGAAGGATACTATCCTCTACTAACTAAACACTAATAGATTTAATTAACCATTTATTAAATATACTTAATTTAGCGGATTTCTGGGATTTGTATCATTTTTATTGCTAATATACTTCTTTCTCATATACTCCCACATGATTACGATTAACTCCTTAATTGTTATCCACGCATAGTGAATATCATTACTAAGTATTATCTTAGATCGCTTATTATTACTCATTTCTTATTACCTACCTCGAAACGATTAGGTCGCCCTTCGATAACATTTAATTCACTCCATTTACCTCTGTGAATTAACAATAATACCTGTCTAAATGCACTGCGGGAATGTTCCGCATATTCCTTATTATGTGGGATTTCATGTAAACAAACTGTTATGTAATCCTTGTCAATAAAGTTTATATAACCCTCCCCATCTTCGGGTGTTAATATATACATTCCCCTGACAAATTGCTTATAATTCATTACATTATATCCCGATATATATCTTTCCTTCATTGTTAATTAGTTGACTATCTGCAAGTGAATAGTCATCACAATCTTTGTCATATATGCTAACAGTTTGCATAAGTTCATCGCTGTTAAGTTCAGATAATTGTTTATACAAATCTAAGTAAGTCATAGTTTCTTTATTGTTATCTATCGCCTGTAATGTGTCGATAGATGTTGTTAATAAATTCCAAGGAATTAATGTCCATGTTGTTGACATAAACCCATAATGTTGTTGGTGTTGTTATTACTTATGTAAGTAAAAAAATCGGGCGAGCAACCACATTCGGTGCAAGTTTACTCGGATAAGTGTTATCTAAGATGGAATCTTTTATTATCTGAGTAATATTCTTTTGTATGTAATAATTTCCGATCTAGTTCATCTTGCCTTAATAATGCTTCATAGATCTTTTCATTTAGTGGTTGCATTTTAGACTGATTCATAATAATTAACGTGATAGATTTGGTTTAAATTAACATCTAATACTGATGCTTTTCCGTAGTCAGATGCCCACTCGTCAGCACTTTTTTGTGCTGTCTCTAGGTCATTTGTAAAATGTTCATGCTGACCTAGAGGAAAATCGGGGACTATAACAGTATAAGCGAATTTTGTCATTTATGCAACCTCCCTTATATAACCATTTTCAGCGTGTATAAAAGCATCTAGTTTAGCAACATCAAGATCTGGATCATCAAAATCTACCTTTGCACAACCATCGACACCCCACTCTGCTAACTCTTCTACAAATTCTTGCCAGTTAGCACAACAACATGCCATATTTTGAAAATTCTCAACTTGAACGATTCTGTTCATAACTCTTTGAGTTTTGGTCTCTACTACGTCCTGACCTATCATGATTTGGTCATTCTTGCAAAGTTCTTTGTATTCTGCGATTGTCATAATAATGTTTGTTTGTTTGTTATACTACTATTATAATGGTATTAGTTGCTGAATAGTGCCAGTAGTAGACACTAATTCAACTGGCACAATATTAATACTCTGATACTTTTTTTAACCATGCCCACACTTCTGACCTACTTAACCACCCTTTAACGTCAGTCCACTCTAGGTCATCGTATATAATTTTATTATCTTTTAAAAGGGCAATTTCATAAAGTCCCTCTTTACCGCCATAAGAATGTTCATGACATGCAACGGATAAACCATATCCATTCTCGCAGTAATATCTCACAACTTCGTCATTTGGTCTAATTACTCTTTTTTCTGTGTACATAAAACCTTTTGTTTGTTTGTTATACTAATATTATACCATTGGATATAATCAAAATGGTTGTAAGAGTGTACACTAATAAAACTGGCACATGATTACTTGACATTTTCAAAACCCTCCCTTAATCTTTTCATTCTACCTTTTAATGCTTCCTTATGAAATTCTGGGAAAAATAAATCTATCATGTAGTTATATGTGTCATAGTCAAAAACATGACC
>MDTD01002300.1_pt1 | contig 14610 bp, 13 predicted proteins | sample 811221 | NCBI WGS metagenome assembly MDTD01 (sample SAMN05326646, study PRJNA326480) | marine metagenome | isolation source: seawater | place: Pacific Ocean: South West | collected 2011
AGAAGAGGAGTTGCTGCTAATGCAGCGATTGTTGATTTGATCATTTTAATGTTTGTTGTCTCGCAGAGAAATCCTGCGGAGGAAAGAAGTCCGACAAACTTCGTTAAGTAAACAACCTAGCGAGAGTAATTGAGTCATTCGGTCATTCGCAATAGTATATTATACTACTTTTTTTAGATTGTCAACCTTTTTAACCGAACCTTGACACAGTAAATCTTATGTGTGATATAAGAAAAATTAATTTAAGTATATTAAAGCACCTTCAAGTTTTATGTTTGCACCACCGCCAGTCTTAACTTCTACTGATGATATACCTTCAACTACTGCAGTTTGAGCATCAATAAATGCTTCTCCTGTTCTTGCAGTAATTCCAACGTCCTTACCTTCAATATCAACAAGTCCAGTTTTAGATTGCATAGTTACACCAGCAGTACCTTTAAGATCTAAATTAGTGCTACCAACCAATGTACTTACTGTTCCCCCTAATTCCATATTTGTTTTTGTGCTTATGGAAAATCCAACTGATCTGTTTTTTATTAGTGGTGCAGGGTTTGCTCCTCCAAGAGCGTACATATTTACACAACCAAGACACTCTATCTTTATATCACCAAGAACTCTGTTTTGTATATGACCTGGCGATATCACATTTACACTTGAACGAGGATCAAAAGACATACTTGTTTCCTCTCCTGCACCTCTTGTCATCTTTTGACCAAAAATAGTATCTGTTCTATTAACTTGTACAGTTTTAATTTGAGTTCCCGCAAGAATCATCTTTCCTTGAGATTCTATGTTGATTTGTTGTCCTTTCAATAATAAAAGATCATCTGCCTCTAAAACTATTTTTGTTGCTTTTATAGTTCTTTGATATCCTACAGTTTCCTCTAACACCTTACCATAAGCTTTGATGTTGAGTGCCATCTTATCTTCATCTTGCCCACAATTATATTCTATCTGACTTCTTTCATTATGTTTCTGAAACTGTCCCATAGTATGAACTTGTAACTGTCCAGAAGTTGATGCTCCATCAGTTTTTTCTCCAGTTACAACTTTTACCTGACCGAGACTATTCAAAACTACATGTGGACTACTAGTTCCAGTTGCAGGTCCGTCAAAACAAAGTGCAGCAGTGCTCTTGTCAGGGAACATTCTAGTGTATATCTCACTTCTAGTATGCACATCTTTTATAAGAGTACAAAACTTAGGTTCTTTTGAAAGTTCTTGTGTCTCATCATTAGGTTTTTTAAAAACCTCTTTAGGATAAGTTTTGGCAGCGGGATAATGTGACATTATGGGCAATCAATATATTTTCCAGTTCCGATCTTGGTAGATCCAATTTCTACAAGTGCATTTGTGTCTAGACATGCTAATGATGGTAGTAATCTAGCACCATAACCACCACCTCCTACAATGTCAACTGCAGGAAATTCCTCAAATGTGGTTGATCTATCTAAAATGCGAGCACCAATGACAAAACCATCATCATTAATAATTGCTTCGGCAACACCTAACTTACCATTTACATACATGTCAGGAACTGATGTGTAGTTAGAACCAGTTTTTAAAACAGTAAATGAATCTATAATACATCTTACATCATTATCTTTTGCAAGATTTTTCTTATACCCAAACCCTGATGACTGCAATCTTATTTCTGTTAAGAATCCATCACCATCTAGTAAACCAACTGCTGTTGCTCCTGATCCTTGTCCACCAATAAAAACATATGGAGCTTCTGCCCATGCATCGCCAGGATTTGCTACTGGTATGTCAATAATACCGCCACTCTCATCTGTAATAATATCTTCTGGATTTATAGTTGGAACTTTAAACTCTTCATACACTGTCTCCTCATCATCTCCTACACCAATATCACCATTACCCTCACCATCATCCGTAGTAATTAGAACATCTACAGATGCGTTTGTTGTGTTAATACTAAATGTTAATGTCTCCACATCCTCTATTTTGTTATCTTCTTCAATACCAATTGTAATTTTTGCTTGATTATCATTGATAATAAAGGCACCACGCAATGTATTTCCTACGATATCAGATGGTGTGATATTGTCACCAGATAATGTATAGTTAAGTATAGATCCGTTCTCAACATTTGTAGTAGTCACGGTATAAATTATAAACTCTCCTTCTGGGCATGTTGATCTATTTGCTACTACAGCAAATGTAGGTGTTAAAGATCCATCTGTTGCTGAACCATCGTCATCACTAAAATCATCTGGTAAATCTTTATCAATAGGTTGGAATGGGTCAATTGGATCTGGTTTGAAAGGATCGTATGGTTCTTTAAGATTTTTTTCTAATATTGTGCACCTAGCAATGTTTCTCTTAAATTTAATTGGTACACCCTCCTCTGGAGAATTATTAGTTAATCTAATAAAAAATGCTTCATTACTATCAGAATCAAAATCAACTAAAGTTTGAACTTCTATTTCTTTTTCTGTCTCGTCTGGAGAAAATCCTAATAATCCACTTTCCTCAAGGTAATCAGTGCCAGCAGTAGCGTTTCCTTGATTTTTGAGTGTCTTAAAATTAACAGATGATGCTTGATCTGTGTTTCCAGATCTAGTAACTACAAATCTTGCAATATCTCCTTCTGTAACTTCTATATCATTGATATTGTATATTATTTTGTTTTCACTTGTTAATTCACCAGGTTTTGGAACTCCTCCTGTAAATCCGATAGTAGTAACTGTTAATGGATTGCCAGTATATGCCTCATCACAAACATATTGTGTATAATCAGAAGGAGTGTCAGGAAATAAATTATCTAATCTTTTTAGTAATCTATCTAAGAAATCATCATCATCTTTCTGTCTGTCACCATCTGTGCAAAGTTTTTTGTAAGTTGCACATTCTTTATCAGGACCTGTACAAGATATACCAAGAACATTTAGGATATAATTTATTGCTTTTCCTATCAAGTTAAATGGTTCTGCAATAGCACCTAAGATATCTTGTAGAGGACCTAGAATATCTTGTAATAATTGATTTAATAACTGTTGTATTTTTGAGATGATTCCATTTACAAACTCATCTACATGACAGATAGCAGCACGATATACTTGTTGTATATAACTCATTAAGACATTTGTCAACCACTCTGTTAACCTTTCAAGGAGATCTGCCATTTTACAACCCAGATTGTCCAATAAACCGTCAACCAACTTTTGAAATTTACCTAAACCATTACCAATTGGATCAGGTCTCAACAATGCTTTTACTATGGCAGTTGCAGCTTTTTGTATCAGTGATGCAATATAACCTTTTATCTTTGCTAGGAATTTTTGTAAAACTGCTATGGATTTGTTAACGTATCTTCTTCCTATATTAACTGTATCATTAACACTACCAGTTATTTTACTGACATAAAATGTTCCAACATTTCCATTACTGCGTTGAACATCTCTCAAGAAAGATCCTAGTAGATAATTGAAATTACTCTTAAGATCATCTTTTTCACAAAGTTCACCAACTGCTTGACACCACTCCTCCCTTTCAAGATCTGCAAATTTTCTTGTTCCTAGAGCTGTTCTTTTTACTCCATTACCATCAACTGTATTATTACTGATAACAGTTTGTCTACATTTGTTATCTATACCACCTTCAACTCCATCACACTCTGCTATTGGAGCATTTTCTCCTGTTTGAATTGCAGTTAAAAATCTCTGAGTTCCATCAGGAGTTGCATTGTTAATTGTTGATGTGGCACCTGGCGTCTGACCAATAGAACCCATTATAATAGGTTTTTGTTTGTCATTATCCATGTAAAAACCAATCACCCAACACCCCTTGATTAATTGAGGGCAACTTCCCCCAATAGCACCTGGCGTGAAGGGTGTGGTTACTGGCATCATCACGTTTGCCCATGGCAATTCATCGGTATCTAGCGATTCCTTATCTTTGGTGTGTTCACCAATGATTGCTACTTTATACCGATGTCCACCCTTGTTATTCTTTTCAGAATTGGCATCTCCCTCAATTTGTCCAATCCACCAATAGAACCCATCGTGTCCTATTCTATTTGAGGGAAAGAGCCGTGATAATGAGTCATCCATTACTTAATCGTCATATATTAGACACTCTGGTTCATCAGGATGTACGTCACAAAATACCTCTAAAACATTAGGGTCATGATGATCACCCGCTTTTATCTCATCTTTGTGATGTTCTACATATTCATCTAAATCATGTAGTTCATCTTTGATGTGACGACGCATGGGTTCTGATGTAGTAGGATCGGCAAGAATCTCCTTGTCTTTTTTGATGTGGTCTTCTATGCTTTTCATGAGTAGTTCCTCCTTACTCTTTTATTTATTTGCCTCTCTTAGTAACTTTATCTTTCATTCCAAAAGAGTCCCTAAACAATTGTAGCGTGGTTTCCCCATTTCCGTCAACCCCATCAAGTCTTGACCATGTGTGCTCTACATCACAAACCAAGTACACACCACTGTTTTCCTCATCTATAGCACCCTCTTCTTTCTTTGCCTCAGATGCTCTTTTTTGTAATATAACTTCTATTTTATCACCAGCAGCAATTTTATTATTGGGTGGTACCACTAATGTAAGTCTCTGATTTTTTAATAATGTTTTTCTAGCAATTGTTTGTGCAGCATAATGTTTATGTTGATCAGCAAAAAGACTTGGATTTTCTGCTTCTTTATCTTCTGGATTAGCAATTTCTGGTTCATTATACCAAGCTTCATGATCTAAAACCATAGTCATGATCCTAGTAGGAGATTCAATCATATTTTTTTCACCAACAGATAAATCTGACATTGTGCTTTGATTACCTAAGTGTGCCATAGCATCGTAAGTATCAGTAATTTTATAATCAAACTCATCATACTGACCTGTAGTATGATTAAAAAATATCATAGTTGATGCGTATTTTCCTTCTCTTAAGGCAGTCATTGTATCTACCTCATCCTTATAAATTACTTTATTTGTCAAAAATCTATCATCAACATCATCTCTATTAGCAATCTGATCCACATAAGGACCTTGGATAAAAGGAGGATAATCATCTAGATTGAAAGGACCTGGCAATACTTTTCCATCTTTTCCAAATTTATAATCACATAACGAATCAACGGAAAAGAAGTTATATCCTCTATAAGACTCCCAAAAAAAGTATCCTGCAGTTCCTTTTAACGATTCCTTTGTTTCTACCTTCTTCTTACCTTTCTTTCCTTTTGTTTTTGGTTGAGCTAAGGGAGATTTTGTAGATATTGCTCTATTTGATATTTGAGATATTATGTCAAAAGGTCTTTGCATTTGACCTATGTAAGCAAGTTGAAATTGACATGGTTCTACAAAAAATTCTTTTGGTGGAGATGCTCCTAAGAATGAAGGTCCTAATAATTCTGCTACTATACCATCTATGGATTTAGCAAATTTCTTTTTAACTCTTATAGTTTCATTTGCCATTGCTGCTGCAGAGACTAAATCTAGTGTATACAATCTTTTTTTACCCTGCTCAACTCTATTAGTAATTCTCCAAACTTTGTATGTATATGTAATATAAGTCTTTTCCTCTACGGGACTTGAAGCCTCAATAATAATATCCTCTCCACCCTCAATAGGAAGTTCATTTAATAATTCTGCAGAATCACTAAGTAATAATTTTCCAGAAATAAACGGTGATAATAAACTTTCCATATGTCTAAAACCTATGACTAAGTTTAATATATCTTCGCTCTTATTTGTATTACTAGTAATAGTGCAACTTTTAATTTTTGCCGAGCGTGATGTTTGTGTCTCTTCTACTGCCATTACATTAATCCACTAAGAAATCTTACTCTTACAAAGTCAAGTGAAGCATCTGAGAATCCATTAGCACTCGCACCACTATCATCTCCTGCTGTAGATGGAGCAGTAGTAACATTATTATTTGTTATATTTTGAACTACTGCACCTTGATTACCAGACCCTGCTAATGTATCACTCAATTTAGTGAAAAATGCCTGATCTATATTTTGTGACATGTTTTGAGAACTATCATTTCTACTAAAATCAAAATTAACTAATGATGCCGAACGAGCTCCAGAAAGTTTATTCATACCTTTTACAAAACCCTCTCCTTGTAAATCAGTATAGTCTTTCTTTTTCCGCATCATTCCCATGACAAGACCAGCACCAAGTCCACCAGCACCAAGTAAATTAAGTGCTGCAATATTACCAATACCTAAAGATGCAGTTGCTTTCTGATTTAGAACTGACTCGCCATTACTTAACATAGCAAGATTTGTGTCTGTGCCACCCTTTTTACCTCTAAGAGTTCCTTCCAAACCAACATGTGGAGTACCTGTATTTAATGGCATAATTCCCATGTCTCTTGCAAGCAAGTAACCATCAATGGCAAGACCAGTTTTTGTTCCAATGCCAGGTACAATTCCCGCTAAACCAGAGGTTATTTCTAAACCAGCACCAAGGAAGTCTCCCTTTCTTGCACGATCAATAGCAAAATAAGCACCCATGATAGCACTGATGCCAGGAATCAACTTCATAAGTCTTCCTCCACCTTTGCCCAAACCTTTAACTGCTTTTGAGAAATTGGTATTTGTCATTATCGCAGAACTACTTTCAATAAATGCTTTGTGAACTTTTTGCTGACCAAATATTGCTTCCATATTTTTCATTGCCAGTTCAGCTTCTTTTTTAGTCGGTTTTTTTCCTTTCTTTATACTATCAAGTTCTCTTGCAAATTTTGTTGCTATTACTGCGTCTTCGGGACTTTTAAATTTAGAAATACCATTAGGGAAAAACTCATCAAGATCTTCTGCGATACGATTTGCCTCAACCACAGATGTAGGTTCGGCATTAAATGGAGAACCTCTACCGAATGCACCAGCATTAAACATATCAACATTTTCTTTACCTGGCGAAAGTCCCAGTTTAAGGAATCCTTCAATCGCATCATCACTAAACACCCTTTTGCCATTTTGTCTCATATTTTTGAAGGTTTTTCTATCAACCCCCAACTGATCCATGTATTCTACAGCTCCCTGAGTTCTTCTTAACTTATTATTACCATGTAAATGAGCAAATTTTTTATATTTATCAGATCTTATTTTAATATCAGTTAACTCATTTGAGAATTTTGAATCAACACCTTTCATTTCAAAATTTCCCATATCCTCAAGCATATCTAATCCTTTTGGATTAGCATTTGGAAACATTTTTTCTAATGCTTCTCTGTTAATAAATGCACCTTCAAGAGCTTCAGCTCCAGCTTTTGCTGTGTTAGGACCTCCATACAGTGATCCTTTTATTAACCTCATAAATGGATTAGCAATTCCAGTTGCATCTGCTCCTAAAAATTTTGTAAGTGACTGGGATACTTTTGCTGCATCAAAAACACCACCTCCACCTTGTGCTGCTGCTTTTAAAATAGTACCTCTAGCAACACCAGATCCTAATTCTCCAGTTCTAAGTAATGATTTAGTTGCTCTTCCTGCAGATACTATATTTTTAGCTTGAGTTACTCCAAATCTACCAGTTGCAAAACTAATAACATCAGACGCTCCAAATCCATCTCCAGTAGGACCGCCACCTCTAGGACGATCAAGTCCTCCAGATCCTCCTGCAGATCCACCGCCTGGCGTAATATTGATCATTCCACGACCACCGCCAGCACCACCAAACGATGCTCCACCTATGCTACCGCCACCTATTCCTCCACCACCTTCAATACCTCTCTCCTCTCTCGCTAATGATGCTCTACCAGATGCTCGTTGTGATTGACTACGCAACATCGCCATCATATAACCTAATCCCATCAATGCTCTTGCTGTGTCAGCTTGAGTTCTTTCCAAACCACCAAGAGTATTGTCTATTCTTATCATAGACTGAGACATTGCAATTAGTCCACTTTCCACACCAGAAAGTCCAGATGCAACAGCAGTTGTAAGTGGTGCTACACCAGCAGATGAAATTTCGTTGGTAACATTATAATCAAATCCTCCACGAAATCTAGATGCTGCAGTAGCAGTAGGATCTGTTCCTGCAGATGGAGTTCTTGCAAATCTGCCCCTAGTTCTGGCAATCCTATCCCCGCCAAATGTTGAACCAAGGGCTCTTCCGAAAAAAAATCCTCTCCCTATTCCTGCCTCAGATAAAGACGTTCCTCCAGCTTCTGCCTGTTCTTCAGCAAAAGCACGTTCTTGTGACGCCATATCAGAAGCTTCGCCAACTCTCCTTGTGATTTGACTCGCTATTTCACCAATGTAATCTCTATTACCTGTGGTGTCTGTATATCCAACTGTTCCTGCTGCCATTATTTTTGCTGCTGTTGTTGTTTTACCTGTTCTAAATGTTGCATTAGCAATGAGATATAAACTTGTCTCTCAAAAGGTATCATATTCTCAATTTCACTCAAACTATATTTATGGTGTTGCATGAGAGCAAAGTTAGTCTTGTAATACCCCTCTAGCGTGTTATGAAAGAGGGCTATGCGAAAAAACTATTTAAACCTCTCAAAACATATTCAGATTCTACTCCAGTATTAGGATTAGTAATTTTAAATGAGTGTTCTAATCTAGGAGATGTTTGGAAAAACTCTTGAAGTTTTATCAATTGCTCATTAGTCAAACTTTCCACAAATTCAACAAATTCTTTTGGAGTTGTTGTAGATGAGTCATATACATCTTCTTTTTGAAATATTTGATCTATATTTTCAGCAATAATTGATGTTAAATTATCTTGCGTTACCTCTTTACCAGTTCCAAAATTTTGATCAATAAAATTAGAAAATGAAGGATATTTCATAATTACACCAGTATCCTCAGTTAACATAATTTTATTGGTATGTCCTTCTGGAAAAATTACCTTTACTTCTGTTAAATTTAATACATAGGGAACTTCTGTTGTTTCATCATCTGTACATGTAAGTTTCATTTCAACAACTTCACCTACTGACACAGCACGAATATTAAGAAAGATATATTCTAGATCAAATAAAGATAAATTTTCTATTTTAATTTTACTTTTAATGCATGACGATAACAAATCAACCACTGCTTGTTTAATATTGTTGTCATCGCCACTCTCCATTGCTAATAAAAGAACTTTTTCCTCTTTTACTAAAAAAGGACGATATTTTATTTTCTTTTTTGATGATGGGATCAACAACTCATAAGTTGGATGATCCATGGTTGGCAATACCATTATATTTACTCCAAGGTCATATTTATATTTAGCGACTTTTTCAGCAAAAAAATAGCGGGAAAATTTTTCCCACTTTTATGGAATTGGAAAGTCAAATTTGCTATACACTGGGAGGAATGTTGTCAGCAAAATCTGAGTTAAGTAGTGTACCACTTTGTGAAATACTTTGTTTAAAGGGAGCTGCATGTATCACATGATGTCGTGTGTAGTAGAATTGTGCTGTAACTTTTGTTATTTGTGCTGTGCCAAACTGCAATGGAACTGCATCAATAGCAAAAGGCCAACATCTTTCCAAAACATAAACACCTCCTGCTCTTTCTGTGGTTGAATTAGGACCTTGTTCTGTTTTTATAATTATCATATTTTTGCAATACTCAGATGGATATGCAAGTCTATTTGATCTATTAAACTTCATTCTTGATTGACTTGCAGATGCTTGTAATGTAGATCGTAACGCATCGTCTGATTCCATTGGTACTTCTCCAAATATACCATGAAACCAGTTATTAAGATAACTTAATGGAGTTAAATTAGCATCGCATTGAAATCCTAATTGAAATTCTGTGAAAACCCTTGTATGTGGATAATTTATTTGTCCTTCACCTAGGTATCTCCCTTTCAAAGTTCCAGTAGCAGCTTGTGTGTTTGGTAATTGTGCTTCATCACATAAAAATTCAAACCAATGTGCACCAGATCCACCATAGTTCGGTAGACTTAATGTTAAAAACTCTTCTGATAATTCTGGATTTGATTCATTTAACACTCTTACAACAAAATTGTTGCTAAGTGACATACCACCATTAGCATTTGTTGCCTCTAAAAACGAACTTAAGAACTCTGACCTTGCCACCTTTGGTATAAATATATTGGAACATATTATATTTATGGCGTACTCTGGGATTTACAAACCAATTAATCCTAAAAAGTACCGTGGTAACCCAAGGAGAGTTATCTACAGGTCACTATGGGAACGGAAGTTCATGGTTTTCTGTGATAATCAACCATCCATACTGGAGTGGGGCAGTGAAGAAGTTATAATACCGTACAGAGCACCTGATGGTGTAATAAGGCGTTATTATCCTGATTTTTACATCAAAGTTCTTGAAGGATCAGGAAAAATAACCAAGTACATAATTGAAATAAAACCCAAAAAACAAACAAAACCACCTAATGTTAAAAACAAAAAAACTGCTGCCTATAAGCGTGATGCACTAACTTTTGCAAAGAACCGTGCCAAGTGGGACGCTGCACAGGACTTCTGTGAAGATAGGCAGATGAATTTTATGATTCTGACCGAAGATCATTTAGGAGTATGAGAAAATGGCAACTGGATTTGGCACTATTCAAAGGAATACTGTGTCTACAAAAGCGGGATACCAAACCCTGTTTGAAAAGATAAACGCAAAAGCACAAGGACAAAAGAAAACATTAACTTGGTACAGAAATGCTGTAAAATCTGAAGCAAGTAGTTACAAGAAGAATTTTGATAAGTATATTTTAAATGAAAAGAGTGATAGGATTGGTGCTGTACAAGACCAAGATGCAAACGAGTTAAGGCGTTTTACTGTGCAAGGACATCTCTACATGTTTGAGTACAGTGCAAGGTCAAAGTATTTACCATACTATGATAGATTCCCATTAGTTTATGTTGTTAAGTCAGAGAAGAATCAGTTTTGGGGAGCAAATTTACATTATTTGAAACCAAAGAAAAGAATTGTTGCTACCAGTAAATTGATGCAAGGTAGAATAGATTTTCCTAAGTCATGTTTTCACAAATATATTCAACAACATGTGGAGGGATTGATGATTGATCTCGCTGCAAGTGAATGGGATACTGCAATCTTACTACCAACAGAGGATTTTGTGAAGGATGTAAATGGTTTACAGTTTCCAATACAAAAAGAGGATGTTTGGTCTGATACTGATGATAATTTCTATGATAAGATAAGAGGACAGAGACTTGTAAGGGGATATGGTACTAAACAATCTGTAAGTATGTCAATTTAGTCATAAATAGTTTTGCTCTGAATAAAAAAATCGGTGACAACAAGTAGAAAGTGGTACGAAGCTGTAGTAGATTGGTTGATTGAGCTTGATACTAATTCAGTCATGCCTTCTCAGATAACTGAGGTTACTAAACTTAAAGCTGCAGTTAATCATGCAAAACTTTTTGTGCCTAAAGAACTTCATAATAAAAAACAAGATATTGTAGAACTAGAAAAAAGATTAAAAGTAGCAACAGAAGAAGCAAGAGCAGCAAGAAGAGGTAAAAAAACTACTTTTCCTGAGACACCGAACACTGTACTACAAGTGAAAAAGGATTCTCGGAATAGCATGTTGAGATATCCTAGTCAAATCATGGACGACGTAACTGATTACATGTTTTTTGGTTTTTATGATTATATACCACCATTTTCAGCAGCATCAGGAAACAGAGCACGATTGGGTGTAAAAGCTGATGGATCTCCATCTGCATTTGAAAATGGTCAGCTGCAACAGAAAACCGTACAATCAAACTTAAACCTAGGTCAATACAATAACTCAGTAACTAAGAATGCTAAAAGAGCAGAGGGTTTCAGACAAGTAGTGTTATACATGCCAGATGATGTGCAAGATGCTTTCAGTGCAAGTTGGGAAGGAAAGCAATTTGGTACATTAGCAGCTGATATGCTTACAACTGCTGGTGCTCAAAATAGTGTAGATGCAATTAGAAAAGCAACAAATACTGTATCTGGTGCTGCTGATAGGTTGACGGTCAATGCTACAGCTAAACTTGTAACTAAATTAGCTTCTGGAATTACTGGTGATCAAATAACAGAGGGTGATGTTTTTGCTGGTGTAAAAGGAGTTGTAAGAAATCCTAATGTTGAAGTTTTATTTGAAAAAATGTCACTAAGAACATTTGATCATACATTTAGAATGTCAGCTTATGATCAACAAGATGAAGAACATATTAGACAAATAATTACACAATTTAAGAAGGCAATGCTCCCATCATATGGTGTTGGTAATGTCTTCAATGAAAGTGAACAAAGAGACGGTCTTGATGGTGCATTTATAAAGATACCTAAATTAGTTCAAGTTGCATACATGAGAGGAGGTGCAATCAATCCTTTCTTACCACAATATAAATTGTGTGCCTTAACTGATGTTAATGTAAACTATACTCCAGATAATAATTATGCAACCTTTGGAAACAATGGAGGTCCTGTTTCATATGAATTGAAACTAAATTTCATGGAGACAAAACTCGTATTTGCTGAAGACATTGAAGCGTTTGAGGTAAATACTCTTGGAGATTACAAAAAGTATTTTCCAGACGGTTTCCAAGGTAGAATAGACGAATTGTATTAGAGACTCATGTATTTTTCAATTGTACCCAATATACTTTACGACGAGAAACCTATAAAGTTTCCTTTCTCTAAATCAGAAAAGACTATTGCAAAAAATTTCTTTCGTAGATATAAAGTAAACGATGATGTATTTTCTTTGGCAGTAATTTTTAAAAAATATGCCATTCAAGATGGAGAGACACCAGATTTAGTTTCTTTAAGAGCATACGGTAGTCCTTTTTATGATTGGGTTATTGTGTTAACAAATAACCTAGTCAATGTTCAATATGATTGGCCGATGTCTAACTTTCAAATTAATAAAGTAATAGAGAGTGAATATGATGATCCTTATGGTACAATACATCACTACGAGACAGCAGAAATAGGTCAATACCCAAAAGGACTACATGTAGATAAAGAATTTTATGATAAACAACACAAATTAAATATTAATGGATCTATTGTGACAAAAAATGGAAATGAAATTGCATCTCCAGTAACAATAGCAGAACACATGTATGCAGAGAATGAAAAAAAGAGAGAAATATTTTTACTCAAACCAAAATACTTCAGAGGTTTTGTAGAAAATTTTAAAAAACAAAACGTCTATAAAAAATCTGGTAGTTATATACAACAACAATTAAAAGAGACTAATTAATATGATATTTTGGATAGGATTTATAGTCATGGTTCTCAATGAGGGATTCGTAATCATGAGACATGTATCACCATGGTTTGCACAACGTAGAGAAGAACTGATAGAAAAATTTGGAGACAACTGGCAGAAGTTTCACTCAACATTAGATTGGGTGTGGTTATCTCTTGTTATCATTGGTATAGCACTAGGACCTCATAGAAATGTAGATGTCTTTGCTTTGTCTATATGGTGGGGTGGAGTTTTATCTCTAGTGTACATACCAAAATGGTTGAAGACTTTTTAGACAAAAAAATACCCAGAAAATTTTTCTGGGTTTTATAGAATTCACTACTCAATTTTGGTTTGCATAACTGAAGAAAAATTCTTTTATTAAAGTCTCTGCTTGTTCTTTACCAAACCTATTGGAAAGATATCCTGAGATCGGATCTAATCTTATCATGTAATCATCAAAGTCATGATACTGTGTGGTATCCTCTCCAGTTGGTTTGTGTTCATCTATCATCTCTTTGTAAACCTCAAGGTATTTTCTAAACATAGGTAGATGATCATCTACTTCCTCTGGTTTACAATATCTAACGTAAATATTTTCTGAGAAGTGATTGCCAGGTTCAAAGAACCTATAAGTTCCTGTTGCCTTTGGCAGTTTATCTGTAGAGAATAAGTAATTTTCTACTGGGTGTTGGAAATCAAAAACTAATACAACTCTCTTGTCACTCATACCCATAAGATCCATTCCAAAACAAGGGAGGTTTGCTCCTGTCTTAGGATAGATTATATTGTTATGAATCGTGCAAGATTTGTTATCCCATATCTCTATTTGTCTAGACTTAATAAAATGCTGACCTTTGTAGAGGTCAGCAGTAAGGTTTACACCTTTTTTATTAGTCCACTCAGCGTGACGCTGAACAAATTGGATGTCAGGGAATAACTCAGCAACAGTTGCTTTATAGTTAACCCAGAGATCATTCATATTATTCTTCAGCTAGTTTAGCAAAGTATGATAATGCATCGTCATCCTCAACGATTGCTTCCTCCTTTGCTGCTGTTACAGGTGTTGTTGCGACTGGAGTTGGTTCAAACTCTTCATCATCTACTGTTGGTGTAGCAGTAACTGGTCGTTGACCTATGCCAAGTACAAGGTTTAAACGACGTTCAAGATCTTCATATGATTTGAACTGATCTTTAGAAGTGAATGACTCTAATGAGTATTCTTTCTTCCAGATTGCCTCAAGTTCATCATCGTCTGCACTAATAGCAGACACAGAATCAAACTCACTGCTGTCATAGTTCCAAAATCCTGCAACTTTTTTGATCTTCAATTTGAAGTTAGCACCTTCCCATAGATCAAACACATTTACTGGTTCTTCATCTTGGAACTCAGGTTGCATTGCTGCAAGTATCTTGTCATGGATTTTCTTACCATACTTATACAAG
>MDTD01164251.1_pt1 | contig 14608 bp, 14 predicted proteins | sample 811221 | NCBI WGS metagenome assembly MDTD01 (sample SAMN05326646, study PRJNA326480) | marine metagenome | isolation source: seawater | place: Pacific Ocean: South West | collected 2011
CCAGGAGCGAGACCTGCCGCCGGACTCACAGACGATGTCAGTGGGCTGTGCGGTGTCAAAAAAGACAACGTCGAAATCAGTTGTTGTTGGATCCGAGTACGACCGCTCTCTTAAATAATCACCGGCTGCAGCTTCAAGTTCGATATGCCAGGCGGCTTGATTTGGATTTGTATCTATTTTGTTCACTGAATCGCAGGTGAGGGCACTACTGTTGCTACTGCTGTTGATACTTTCTCCTCCGGCGATCGCTTTGTTATTCTCATCATACATCAAAGGAATACCAAAAAGGTGATTCAAATCGTTGGGGCCATTTTGGGTGACGTCATCTGAAGAAAAGTAGCGGCCTGTCCCAAAGTAGAGGTAGGGATAATCCAATTCATCCGGAAAGCATTCCATGACTTTTATAGGTGCAGTAATCGGGTCATCTGAGACGGCAAGAAAAGTTTTGTCATAATCCCATGTTGTAGGATCGTCCGAACCTGTATAAATTTTGATGACTCCGCCCTTCATTCTATTGTAGGAACGAGATGCAGTGTCGGTATATCCGAGAAAAACAAAATCCGTCTGACCATCTTCATTCACGTCAAAACCATCGGTAAAAAGCCGGCCCCCAAATGCGTTGTTGAAATTAAGTTCAAAATTGTCATCTCCGTATACATTAAGTTCATCACCTGTGAACAAATCAACAGTATATATTTCGAGATCTTGGGTTGATTTTCCGTCGTATGTTGTGGGGCCTGAGGCGAATATTAGAAAATAGTTCCAATCTCCATCACTGTCCTTTCTTTTGACGTAGGCGGGTCCGCTGTATGTAAAGCCCATACCGTCCGGTGCATAACTCCAGAGATACTTCGGGGAAAGGGGGTCTGTAATGTCCAAGGCATAATACGCGGAGCGCCCAATGGGATCCGTATCCGACGGTGGATTGATGTTCCCGTTTTCACAGGCACCGCCAAGCCGCATGCCGCCGACAAGTATAACTTTACCTCCGGCACTGATGATGTATGGTTTCAAGTCCACAGTATAGATATGGTTGTAATTGGGATCTGCCATATACCGGAGGTATGGCATAACATCTTTGGGCACAAAGGCCCACTCTTCTTTACCCAAGTTTGCAGTGTCACAAGTGGAGGCAGAACTGTCTTCACAGAGTTTGGCAGGATTTTGCTCATCGGACTGATTTTTGATATATCCCAGACGAAAGGCGTGGAGCATACCTGCATTGCTTCCCACATAGATCATTGAATAGTTGTCGTACTCCACAATTGTAGGGGACGAATAAATGATATCTCCGATCTTCCAGACATTTTCATCCGCTGAGTTGTCTGTGGCTCTGGATCGGCAGTCCGTAATATCCTCACCTCTGGTGTAGTTGATAAGATCAGCATATTGCGGTGTATCGGATGACAAAAGGCAGGTTGGAAATTCTGATGAAGTACTGCCGAGCAAGCCGTCAAAGTAAGAAATATTGGAATCTGTGAACTCAGTGAGTTCATCATTTTCAGAAACTCCGTAAATTGTTCTGTCATCCGGTTCACGGATTTTGAGCTTTTCACCGCAGTCAAATAAATTGGCCACATCTTCGATGGCACCGTAGGTTTGATCAGCAGTGTCATCTGCTTTCTCTGCGTATTGGTCAGAGTCATAGGCATATATACTTAAAGAATCGTTCTCAATCAAATATTCCAATATCCGGTCTGTGAGGATATTCAATTCAAAATTAGCGTTGGTATCTTCACGGATATTCTGGACCAGCCGGACATCTCCGTTTGCATCCTCAAAATAACCGTTGAGATACCATTCAGTGAACACATCTCCTGTCCAGAGAACCTTTTGATTGTCATCAAACTCCTTTTCCGGGTAAAAGGCGGCCTGGGCAATGGCAGCACCTGTAGAGACCCTTGAGGTAAGGGCTGTAACTGCAGACCCGGATGAGGTGCCCTGGCGTATTTCCTCAAGAATGTCAATCACGGCATCCGCCATAGCCTGGCCGTCATCCACACTGAAATAAGAGTCTGGCACACCATCCCGATCTTCGGAATCCCACTCAAAGCAGCAATCGTTATACGTGCCGTCGGGATCGCAGTTGGTTCGAGGAAAAGAGTTGTCATCACTGTCTGTTGCTTCGCTAAATGTGTATGGGGTGTTGGCGGTACAGCCGTCAATCTGGTCATAATCTCCAAATGCCGCAATGGTTTTCATGGACTCTTCACCGTCCGTATCGTCTGAAAACGCGAACAGGGCATAAACACTTGCATTCTGCTCGCCGGGGAAAGCATCGTTTGACCCCCCGGAGTCGGTTTGTCTTAAATCGTCAATATTCAGGTCGTGGGCATAGGTATCCGGATCCAAAGCTCCGTTCCACAGTCCATCGGAAATCACAACCACAAAATTTTTCCGACACCATGCGGCTTCAAAACTACCATCGGACGCCTCTTCATAGTAGGGATCGACACTTGTCCCTGCATTGACATAGCTGCTGTTATAGGATTGCCGGCTGCTGTCCTGGGTCAGGTAATAGTATGCCTCTCTGAGTGCCTCCCCAGTATGGGTTCCCGAATAGGGTATGGTACTCTCAAAGGCGGAAATCAAAGCGTCCATATTGTCCTCATGGACCCCGTATTTGATCAATCCTTCTTCAGCCGTAGAATTTGGGGTGTCCGCGTAGGCAATTAAACCAAATCTGACATCATCGAAGTTGTCCTGAACGATTCCGGTTCGATCCAATGCATCGATTTTTACCCTGGCATACCTATCTGTAAATGTTCCTATGGAAGATGTGGCGCCTGAAGCATTTTCAACCGAAATAAGTATATCCTTGTCTTCATAGTTCCCGTTGGCATAGTCTTCTGGCCTGACATGGGCGTTCAGCCCCAGATTCGTAACCTCTACCCAGCGTCTGGCCCCCTGGGGTTCAAGAATGCAGTAATCCTGGTCTACTGGGCAGGTGGCTTTTCCACCTATTAGACTTTTGAGAACGGCATCAATCCGTGTGGTGACAAGAAAATTTAACAAATTGCCCGACAGGCTATCTTTATCTCCTGCTTCCCGGTTTGAATAAGGCGATGCTGTATCTTCTTCCCAATACGGATCAGCCACAGCCGCGTTATATTTGTAATATTTATCAGAATCAAAATACCCGTAGTACTCTGTATTACTGTCGTAGTTGGCTATATTCTCGCCAGAGTCCCCTGTATCTACAACTTTTGATGAATAATAAGGGTTATCCGGAACGTGTGCATCCCACCAATTAGGCAAGGTTACTGGATAGTAAGCCTGAAATTGCATACTACCTGAGGAGTCAGAAACAAAAATAACATTGGCCTTGGTCTCAGCAGTGACAAAAGGCGGAAGTGACGAGTAGGTTTCACTGTTGGCATAACACGGCACCGTTGTATTCAAAATGAGCAAGGCAATGGGCAGAAACGCTCTGAGAGCAAAAATCATCATTTTATATTTCATTTTTACCCTCCTTGCGTTCGATTTGCATAAGAACAACTTTGGAATCCTTTTTTAAAACGTAGACAAAATCATTCTTTTTGATCGTTCTGGGATAGCCTTCGTGGTTAATCACCTGCAGGCGCTTGTACGTCACATTGGGGTGTCTGTATAGACGCACAGCGGATGGGGTCTTGCCAAGATATTGAACAGGCCCCAGTATCGTAAAGCCATCGTCCCGAAAGTTGTTCAAAGCAAGTACCAAAGGACTGGCTTCATTTTTATCCGAGGCATTCAGTGACAGGACTGTAAGTGTTCCATATTGGATTATAAGGCAAAGCAGAATTGTTACGGTAATTATGGTTCTTTTTTTCACAAGGCCTCTCCTTTACCTGCTATTGATCTGTATTAAAACCTTTTTAGTCCTGGGTTAAAAACCCATACAAATTCTCGGGCATTCCGGCAACCGAAACACCCTGGGGGTTGACGATATAAGGAACACTCTTGATGGATAGTGCCCTTGCCAGAATCCGGTTGTATTTCAATTTTTCCAGCCCGTCTTCAGGGACATCGCCTTTGGTATAGGTGTTGTTCAAGAGTGCGGTCAGGGCACCCGGCTCGTCAGAGCGGCTTTTTAAAGCCAGCTTTTTGGCCTTTTCCAGACTGTTTTTTCCAAGCACGGGGACAATTGCAATTCTGATAAGAAATTCGGAAGTGATCTGATCTGATTCCTGAATAGCGTCGAGCAGTTTATGGCAGGCGCTGCAATTGGGGTCCGCAAAGACAAAAACCTCTTTGAAGCCATTGCCCAGTTTGAGGGTAAACATTTTCTCCGGTTTCACTCCAAGGTATTTGAAATCAATCCGGTTCGACAGATGCGCCATCTCCGGAACACTTTCGATCTGCTCACCGTTCCACACATCAAACAAGGCCCCCTGGAACACATACCGTCCATCGGTGGAAATAAGGTAGGTAATCCCTTCCTCGGTTCTGATAAAGTTCATCTCCGAAAGAGGCAAACGCTGTTTGTGGACAATATTTTTAGGTGGCGTAAGCTGGAATGCGCTGGCATTTCCGGCTATCCATAAAAAAATGATTAAAGTGACAGCAGATAGACGTTTTCTTTTTGGTAACATTCAATCTCCTTGGCGACCTATTCCTTATTAAACCCTGCTTCAAGAATGACATCCCCGTTGTTTACCCGGGATCGGGAGATCACCACGGAATTTCCTTCAGCACTGTTCAGGTTCATATATACCACAAATTGGGTGTTCGGTTGCCCGGTCAGGGTTGTCGGATTGATGGCCGCAACCCCTGCATCCCAGTCGGCAATCACCGCATCCACGTCGATTTCATTCAACACTGGTGTGGTACCGCTGTCCCAGTCCGTTCCATTGGTAAAGTATTTGCTGCCGTTTGTACTATTATAAAGATCACTGATGTTATTTACCCACGAATCCGAGGTGTCAGCCTGTTCATAGGCAATCAGGCTGACGGCCCGGTTGATGGCAGCGTCAGCCAGGGCCAGGTTCTGTTTATAAACCCTGTAGTTATGTGTAATTTGTATATCTGTTGTTGCCGTATTTATTCCGCTGATACCGATGACGGTGATAAGCAGCAGCATAATCACTGTGGCCAGAAGCACGGCCCCTGACTCATCGCAAGTTAATTTCTGATGAGAAACTTTGAATGCCGCTTTTATCTTTTGAAACCATATAGATCTTTTCATGATTCACGCTCGCTTTACCCACGAAAAATTTAAACTATGGTCCTGGTCGTTTTCCTCCCATCGGACGGTGATACTAATGCTTAAGGTGCCGTCTCCGTCATCGGTTACGGTCCAATCCACCTCATAGTCAATGGGGTATGTGGTAATGGTTTTCGTATGGAACCCAGTGCTCAGATCCTCGTGGGCAAGACTGGAAATATTGGTTAAGTCCTCTATGTGATCCATGGCCACATCAGTGGCGCGGATCATCTGCCTTGAACTTGCATTACCATCGGCAAAATGGGCCTGCATCAGACTTATGCCTAAGAGGCCTATGGCCAGGACCACCATGGACATCAACACTTCAATCAAAGAAAACCCCGAGGTGTTCCCGATAATCCCATTTTTAATTTTGGCATTCATTTTTACATATTCCTTGGCCTGACCGTGTTTGAAAAGCAGTAGGTGGCGGTGTGGACATCCTCAAAAGCCCCTGTAATCTTACCACAGACTTGGACACTCACCACCCTTATATCAGCCAAATTACCATTACCGGAGGGATCATCATCAACGGAGTCATCATCAAGGGTGTAGCTGAAAGTGACCGAACTTATGGTGCCGTCTTCTGTCAGGGATCTATTCGTGCCACCTTCTCTGACCATCAGGCGTTCATTGGCAGCATTATAATAATAAACCCGATCAACATCACAATTGCCGTCCCCATTCAAATCGTATCGAATGGCGATGGAATTACTGTCCGTATCCCGTTCGTCATCCCCATCATCGTAGAAACCTGCATTACCGGCACCTCCCGTAGGATCTAACCCTGCCATCCGGATATCACGGCTTATAAGCTCCATGGAAACCCGGATGTTTTGCTGGGTACCGGCCAGTTGTTCCTGGATTGTATTCACCTGGTTGGTGGAGATAAATAATTGTATAACGGCAAGCAGGAAGATGCTGGCGACAGCCAGGGTGACCATAAGTTCGATAAGGGTAAACCCCTGGTTGCCTTTATACAATTCTGATGATTGGTTTAAACGTTTTTCCATAATTTAATCAATCCGTACCCTGCCCGTGTTGGACATGATCACGTCCTGGCTGAAATTATTGTCACTGGTGCAGTTCACCACAGCGGTACCTGAGCACATCGCCCCGTTAAGCTGTTCCGGTACACCTCTGGAGTTGAAAATAAAGACCTGTGCACCGGAAAAATCCGCTCCGGACAAAGCCACATCTTTATAATCGTTAAAATCAAGTTCGGAAATAATGGTATCCGAGGCTGTTGTGCAGCTGTCGTCCGAATTATCGTCAATACAGGTAATACATGAACCGCTGTCTAGTCCGGCCGCCAAAGTGAAGTCAACCAGGCTTTCCGTGTTTCTTTTTATGGCCTCCAGCTTGGCTTTTTGCAGATCGGCCCGAAGCTGGCGTGCAGCGGATTTGGTTCTGGCTCTGGGCAATTGTTCCACCAGGGAGGTAACCGCGACTGCTGCCAGAACACCGACAATTGCAACCACCACCATCACCTCTACCATGGTAAAGCCGGACTCCTGTTTTCTATCCGACCTTGCCACTTTATTCCGCATGGTTTCAGGGCCAGGAGTGATCTTATTCATACGCCATGCCCTGGTGAACGGTGCGAAACAATCTCTTTTGTGTTTTCTATCCATCGTTTTCCATCGTTTAGACAAGGTGAATATGGTAGGGTGCGCAACCTTTTGTTTCCGCTCCTCAGGAAGAAGTTGCGCTGGCTAAATTTCATTAGTTTGATTTTATTTGAGGGTGCCTCCGATGTCAAGCAAGAACCCCTTCTAAATAAGGGTATTAGGATTCTTTGGCCTCGTGTAAAACCATATGTCATGTTATATCACCTTCTCCAAGTATAATGATATTCCAACTTACGGGGACAATTTATATAGTATCATAAATCATACCAGGGCGATTCATTGTTGCGATTCCCGGAATCCGTTGCATTTTAAAGGGGCTTTGGGTTATATTTCCGTATATCCTGCGGCGGCAGGACTTAAAGGATCAGACAAGTGCCCACAGAAGGTAAATCAGGAGAGATAACCCATGAAAAGGATTCTTTGCTTAATGGCAGTTGCCACTTTATTTTTTACAGAAGCTGTCGCCGGAGAAATCTATCAGTACAAGGATGCCCAGGGTACACTGCATTTTACGGACAGTTTCAATGAAGTCCCCAAGGACCAGAGAAAAAAAGTGAATGCATACAAAGCGATACCACCCTCAAATCAAAATGATAGCGTGTCAATAGAGGAAAAGCCGCCGCAAGCACTCAGTCTTGACGGGATGACCCGGAAAAACCAGTTAAAGGCATTGCAGGAGGAAAAAGCAGCGCTTGAATCCATCTATTCGAACCTGTTATCACGGATGCAGGCCCTTGATAAAGAACGAAAGAAGGTTAAGACAGCAGAAACCTCATCCGCGTTCAAAACCCAAGTGGATGCGCTGAACGAAGAGATCCAAAGTTATGAAAAGCGGCGTGCCGCGTTTGATGCCGAGTTGAATGCTTATAAGCAAAAGCATAAGAACGGGGAGCAGAATTGACTTTTCCCCTAAATCGTTTTAGAAAAGACCGAATTTACAGACTGCCAAAATGATCCGGAGGGTAAATGACATATTCCAAGTTCAAAACTATTATCACTGTTTGCAGTTTTATTCTCATACTGCCTGTTTTCGGCTGCAACATTGACCTGAATACCGCAAGCCCTCAGGGCAGCACCACCGGTACCACCGGCCAATTAGAACCGGCTGAATCAACCGTGGCTCAGGAGCCGGCCCCTCAAAAGCCGACCGCCCTGTACTTTGACTTTCAGGACATTCTTGTACCCATGGAACTTGACGTTGTAAAAGACAGAACCGTCATTGTTTCAACCCCGGGATTCAAATCCGGCATATTGACCCTGAAAGGGATGGTGGATTCCGACTCATTGTTCACTTTTTTCTCCGTTAATATGGAAAAAGACAATTGGCAGGAGTTGTCTAAAATCAAATCCCCCGGCACTACCATCATGGTGTACCAGAAGACCAACAAATGCGCTGTCATTACCATAAGGGATCACCAGATCAATACCTATGTTGAAATCGGTGTTGCCCCGAGTCTTGGCGGGGGAACCGCAGACAACGAAAGTAACCTGACCTACTGATGGAATTTAAAGACAAAAACATCCTCCTGGGTGTCACCGGCGGTATTGCCGCTTATAAAAGTGTTGAACTGCTCCGCCTGATGAAAAAGGCCGGGGCGAATGTCACTGTCGCCATGACCGACGCTGCCGGGCATTTTGTGGGAAAAACCACTTTTGAAGTATTGTCCGAGAATCCGGTGCTGTCCGATCTCTGGACGGATACCGAATCATCCGTCCGGCATATTGATGTGGCCTCTTCATCAGATGCAGCAGTGGTGGCGCCTGCCACTGCCAACTGTATCGCCAAGCTGGCCCACGGCATTGCAGATGATGCCCTGACCACCACAATGCTTGCCCTGACTTGCCCCACCATGATCTGTCCGTCTATGAATACGGACATGTATCAAAATATCCGGGTTCAGAACAATCTGGACATTCTGGAACAAACCGGGATGCACATCGTGGATCCGGACTCAGGTGTATTGGCCTGTAAAACCACCGGGGCAGGGCGCTTGCCCGAACCCTGGTTCATCTTTGACAGGCTTGGCGCACTGCTGACGAAAAAGGATCTGGCGGGAAAAAATATCCTGATATCCGCCGGCCCGACGGTTGAGGCCATTGATCCGGTCCGCTACATTTCCAACCATTCCTCCGGGAAAATGGGGTATGCCATTGCCAGGGCCGCCGAAAACAGGGGCGCGCATGTCACCCTGGTATCCGGCCCTGTGAATATTGATGCTCCGGTGGGAGTGGAGGTTCTCGGCGTTGAAAGCTGCGTTCAGATGGCTGAAGCCATGCTGGGCTGCCTACCGAATGCGGATATCATCATCAAGGTGGCAGCGGTTGCAGATTACCGCCCCGTAAATCCTGCGGATAAAAAGATCAAAAAAACAAATGACAATGACGGACTGACGCTCCACCTCTCGGAAAATCAGGATATCCTTAAAACCATTGGCAGCCGGAAAGGTGATCACCAGTTTTTGGTGGGGTTTGCCGCGGAAACCAACGATCTTGACGCATACGCCCTGGGCAAGATGAAAAAGAAAAACCTGGATATGATTGCCGCCAATCTGGTGGGAGGAGAATACACGGGATTTAAGGCCGACACCAATAAGGTGAAGTTATTTTCCAAAGACGGCACTGTGACGGATATTCCACTGATGAAAAAAGCAGATGTTGCCCACAAACTTCTTGATGCAGTTTTGGAGCAGCTTCCCTGATGGACCCGGACAACACCAATATACTGGTTCTTGAGGATACACCGGCCTTTGTGGCTAAAGCTTTCGTTGAAACGGTAACCGACCTTGCCCAGTACATTTCAAATCAAAGAGATCTTGGCAACACGGATATCCGGTTGTCCGACCAGACAATGAAAACCATAAACAGTTGGGGAACGCCGGATTGGTCAGATCACGGATTTTCATCCCAGGGTCCTGAAACTTCCGATATTGTCATTGTTGACAGCTCCGGCAGTTTTTTTGAAGGTCCGGCCGGCAGCCTCCTGGCAAAGATTCTCAAAGCCATGCGCCTGAACCCGCCTGAGGTATATATCTGCAACACCGCAGATCCTGACAGGCTCTTTTCCCATATCGGACGCTGTTCACTCAAAGCCGTCATCGCCTTTGGGGAGAAAGCCGGACAGATACTCCTGGGCCGGGAAGAACCGTTATCCCAGTTCCGGGGGCGGCTTCACCCCATCAACAACACGAAGTTCATGGCCACCCACCACCCTGTCGATCTCCTGGATAATCCCGGCCTCAAACGCCAGGTATGGGACGACATGCAGGTGGTGATGAAACACGCCGGGCTTTAATTATGGTTGTTGATGATTTCATCGACAGCCTTGAAGCGGAAAAAGGCTACTCTTTTCATACCCTGCGCGCTTACAGAAGCGATGTGTTTGATTTCCTTGACTTTTACCTGAAAAACCGGGTAGGGGAGAACGAAGATATTCAGGTGGTTTTCCAGGACCGGATCCGGCAGGCCGACCGTGCGGTTCTGCGCCGCTATCTGGCCCTATTGGTTAAGCAGGGCAAAAGCAAGCGCACCATTGCCAGACGGTTGTCGGCGTTGAAGTCTTTTTTTAATTACCTGGTCAAGGCTGGCAGGATTGACCTGAGTCCTGCAGAATCGATACCGTTTCCCAAACAGGAAAAAACCATTCCAAAGACAATCGGCATCGATGATATTTTCCGGTTGCTGGATTCACTGCCGGATGACACCTGGATGGACAAACGGAATCTGGCGATGTTTGAAACCTTTTATTCCACCGGCATGCGGATTTCAGAAATCCACGGCTTGAACATGGAAGATGTTGACTTTAAAAGCCGGATGATTAGAGTCTTCGGAAAAGGCAGCAAAGAACGGGTGGTGCCTGTGGGAGACAGAGCCCTTGCCGCCATTGAGGCCTACCGGCGGAAACTGACTCAGGACCACCAGGCGGTCTTCCTGAACAAGGACTTCGGCAGGCTGAGCACCCGGTCGATCCGGCGGATCCTGGACAAGATTGTACTGGCCTGCGGCATGAACCTCAAAATATCCCCCCACATGCTCAGGCATTCCTTTGCCACGCATATGCTGGATTCCGGGGCGGATCTAAGGGGAATCCAGGAAATTCTGGGCCATGCGAGCCTCTCCACCACCCAGATTTACACCCACGTGAGCATGGACCGGCTGGTGGCAGTCTATGACAAGGCTCACCCGAGAAGCTAAGCTAAAGAAGAAAATCCAAAGGAGTAAAGATTGACGAACAACGACACGTTTCACGGTACAACCATCCTTGCCATGCGCAGGGATTCCTCAGTCGTGGTGGCAGGTGACGGCCAGGTAACGCTGGGCAACATCGTGACAAAACATAAGGCCAAAAAGGTCCGGCGCATCTACCATGATAAAATCATCACCGGGTTTGCAGGAGCTACGGCAGACGCCCTGACCTTATCGGAAAAGCTGGAACAAAAGCTCGAACGATATAACGGAAACCTGACCCGGGCCTGCGTTGAATTGGCCCGTGACTGGCGTACCGACAAATACCTGCGCCGCCTGGAAGCCATGATGATCGCCGCGGACAGTGACAACACCTACCTGCTGTCCGGCAACGGGGATGTCATTGAGCCGGATGACGGTATTATCAGCATCGGTTCCGGCAGCATTTCCGCACAATCGGCTGCTGTGGCACTGAGTGAGAATACCGGGCTTTCCCCTCGTGAGATTGTGGAAAAGGCCATGAAGATTGCCGGAGACCTTTGCATATACACCAATCATCACATCACCGTTGAAGAGATTAGCTGAAAAAGACAACCCAAACAGAGACCCATTCAAACATGAAAGATTTAAAACCCAGGGAAATAGTCACCGAACTCGACAAATACATCATCGGCCAGAACGATGCCAAAAAATCCGTTGCCATCGCACTGAGAAACAGATGGCGGCGACGCCAGCTGGAACCGGATCTCCAGGAGGAGATCGCCCCCAAAAACATCATCCTGATCGGTCCCACCGGTGTCGGCAAAACAGAAATAGCCAGACGGCTGGCCAACCTGACGGACTCCCCTTTCTATAAAGTGGAGGCGTCCAAGTTCACGGAAGTCGGGTATGTAGGCAGGGATGTGGAGTCCATGATCCGTGACCTGGTTGAGTTGACGGTGAATATGCTCAAGGCCCGTCAGCAGGAATCTGTTCAGGAAAAAGCGGCCCGCATCGCAGAGGAACGCATCCTGGACATCCTTTTGCCGCCGCCCAACCCTGCCACAGGCTTCGGTTTTTCCGATGATGCCGACGAGCCCAAGGAACCGGCACCGTCTCCGGCCACCCGCGAAAAGCTCAGATCCATGCTCAAAAAAGGCAAGCTGGATGAACGGGAAGTGGATCTCGATGTGGCGGACAAGAGTTCTCCCATGGTGGAAATCTTTTCAAACACCGGTATGGAGGAAATGGGCATCAATCTCAAGGACATGCTCGGCAACTTCATGCCCAAGAATACCAAACGCCGGAAACTCAAAGTCAAGGAAGCCATTAAGATCATCACCCAGGAAGAGGCTGCCCACCTGGTGGACATGGAACGGGTGAAATCGGATGCCATCTCCATGGTGGAACAGTCCGGGATCATCTTCATTGACGAAATCGATAAGATTGCCGGCAAGGAAAAATCCCAGGGCCCCGAAGTGTCCAAGGAAGGGGTACAGAGGGATCTTTTACCCATTGTCGAAGGCAGTTCCGTTCCCACCAAATACGGCACGGTCAAAACCGATCACATCCTGTTTATTGCGTCAGGGGCGTTCCACGTCTCAAAACCCTCGGACCTGATCCCGGAACTCCAGGGCCGTTTTCCCATCCGAGTGGAACTCAACTCCCTGGGGGCCAAAGAGTTTACCCGGATCCTGACCGAGCCAAAGAATGCCCTGGTGCTTCAGTACATTGCGCTTTTGCGCACCGAAGGGGTTGAGGTGGCCTTTACCCAGGATGCGGTTGAAAAGATTGCCGAAATCGCCGTGGAAGTCAATGAGACCACGGAAAACATCGGTGCCCGGCGGCTGCACACCCTGATGGAAAAGCTATTGGAGGAAATTTTGTTCCAGGCCCCGGATGTGGAGGATCCCAAGATCACCATAGACGCGGCATTTGTATCGGAGCAATTGATGGACATTGTCCAGAATGAAGATTTAAGCAGGTATATCCTATGACAGTTGCAGACATTCTGATAGAGGCACTGCCGTATATCCGCAGGTTTTCAGGAAAAACCGTCGTGATCAAATACGGCGGACACGCCATGGTGGACGAAAAGCTCAAGCAGGATTTTTCAAACGATATTATCCTGCTGAAAACCATCGGGATCAACCCGGTGGTGGTGCACGGCGGCGGTCCGCAAATCAACAAGGTATTGGATGCCATGGGCATCACGTCCACCTTCATCCGCGGCATGCGCTACACCGATGATGCCACCATGGACGTAGTTGAGATGGTTCTCGGCGGCAAGGTGAACAAGGATATTGTCGCCCGGATCAACCGTCTTGGGGGCCGGGCCGTTGGACTGACCGGAAAAGACGGCGGTCTGATCCTGGCCGAAAAGATGAAAATCTACCACCAGGAAGACGAGAATTCCCCCCCAGAAATCATTGATCCGGGGATGGTCGGTGACGTTTCGGAGGTGAATCCGGAGATTATCCACACCCTCACCGCCCAGGGGTTTATACCGATCATTGCCCCTGTTGGCATCGGCAATGAAGGGGAAACTTACAACATCAACGCCGATGTCGTGGCATCTAAAATCGCCGCTGCCCTGAATGCCGAGCGACTGATGCTGGTCACCGATGTGGACGGGGTGCTGGATCCGGAAAAACAACTGATTTCTTCGGTCAACGATGCTGAAATCGGTGAGATGATATCAGACGGCCGCATCATCGGCGGCATGATTCCCAAGGTGGAATGCGCCTTAAACGCTATTAAAACCGGGGTAAAAAAATCCCATATCATCAACGGCAAGACACCCCACGCCGTCCTGCTTGAACTGTTTACGGACTCTGGTATCGGAACCCAGGTATACACAAAATAACAAAAGGAAAAACTGTGAGCGTAAAACATACTCAAGACCACGTGTTTCAGACGTATATGCGCCAGGGCCGTCCCTTTATAAAAGGGGAGGGCACCCGGCTGACCGATGACCAGGGCAAGGCGTTTACCGATTTTCTTGCAGGTATTGCCGTGTGCAATCTCGGCCATTGCCATCCGGCAGTTACCCGGGCCATATCCGATCAGGCAAAGACCTTGGTCCATGTGTCCAATTTATTCTATACGAATCCCCAGGCCGATCTGGCCAAGGCACTGACGGAGAAGTCTTTTGCAGACCGGGTGTTCTTCGCCAATTCAGGAGCCGAAGCCAACGAAGCGGCCATAAAACTTGCCCGCAGGTATTTCCAGCGCAAGGGGGAAAAGAGCCGCTACCGGATCATCACCATGACCCAGAGCTTTCACGGCCGTACCATGGCCACCCTGACCGCCACGGGCCAGGATAAGATAAAGGATGGTTTCTATCCCCTGCTCGAAGGGTTTTCACATGTCCCCTTCAACGATATAGAGGCCCTGCGCAGTGCCGTGGACGACACGGTGTGTGCCGTCATGATGGAGCCGGTCCAGGGGGAAGGCGGGGTGATCCCGGCTGCCCCCGACTATCTGGCACAGGTACGCCAGCTCTGCGACGACACCGGCACCCTGTTGATTTTCGATGAAATTCAAACCGGTATGGGCAGGTGCGGCACCCTTTTCGCCCACCAGGCGTATGACGTTGCACCTGATATCATGACCCTGGCCAAAGCCCTGG
>MDTD01196785.1_pt1 | contig 14607 bp, 11 predicted proteins | sample 811221 | NCBI WGS metagenome assembly MDTD01 (sample SAMN05326646, study PRJNA326480) | marine metagenome | isolation source: seawater | place: Pacific Ocean: South West | collected 2011
CTACTATTATGTAGCTAACGGTTTGAATAGCTGATATAATAATCATAATAGCTGTTTTACTGGACAAATAACTAAATCTAGATAAGTTGAGAAATGTTTCTCTTTTTAATATTTTTCTATCACTAATTATTTCTTCTGCACTAACGGTGAGCCCCATGAATAAGGCAACAACGATACTTATAAATATATATGCCGAGATATTTTCATTGTATCTGAATAAGTATTTAGCATTAGGGCCACTATCTGTACTATAAAATTTAACTAAATAGGATAGTAAAAAAGCTAAAAATGGACCTTCCAAAAAGTTAATCAACATGTATTGAGTATTTGCTAACTTAGCAAGGATATCTCTTGTAAAGAAAACTTTAAATTGATTGATTTTTTTTGGGATTTTATAATTTCCCTTTGGTATTTCAAAGTTTTTGACTCGTTCGTCTCTATTGTTGATTTCCTTTTTATACACTTTATTCCACGTGCTGGGTGGGATTCTTCTTTGCTCTGTTATATTACCGTACTCATCTACAACCTTAGTCTCTATAATATTAAAAATCTGCTCTGGATTGACATTACCGCAATGATGACATTCACTTTCGTTTGCAGTTACGTGGTTAATCGCCTTTTTGAAATAGATTACAGATTCTACAGGATTTCCATAGTAAATAGGAAAACCGCCTGTGTCCAATATTAGTAGATTATCAAACATTTTAAATATGTCAGAGGATGGCTGGTGGATAACAACGAAAACAAGTTTTCCTTTCAGAGCCAGTTCTTTGAGCAAATCCATTATATTTTCAGAGTCTCTTGAAGACAAGCCTGATGTAGGTTCGTCAACAAATAAAACTTGAGGCTCACGTATTAATTCTAGCGCAATATTTAATCTTTTTCGCTGACCACCACTAATTTTTTTATTTAGTGGAGATCCTACTTTTAAATCTTTAATTTCATAAAGACCTAAACTTTTTAGCATTTCAATTGTCTTTTTTACTATTTGCGTCTCGAGTAGATTATCATAACAAAGCTTGGTATTATAAAACAGATTTTCAAATACAGTTAAATCCTCAATTAATAAATCATCTTGTGAAATATGTCCAATTACACCCTCAAGTTCTTCTTTTTGATGATGTATGTCAATGTTGTTGATTTTTACAGATCCCGAGGTAGGTGTTAATGTTCCATTTAGAAGTGAAAGTAACGTCGACTTTCCAGAACCTGATGCACCCATGATTCCAATCAGATTACCACTAGAATCTTTAAGATTTAATTCATGCAATCCTATGTTTCCGGCTGGGAATTTGTATTCCAGTTGGTTGGCTGTAAAATCTATTCTTTGAGTCTCCTCTTGAATTCTATATCTTGAAGAAATATCACTGAAATAAATTGGCTTTAGTTTCTTATTTCGAATGCTTGATCCATGAGCAAGGAAATAAACTCTATTGTTCTCTATCACTTGCCCATTAATATAAATAGCATCCTCCCCGCAGTATTTTGCAATATAATTGCCTGATTCTTCTAATCGTAATATTTTTACTACTCCCTCTAAAAGAGGATTTTTTATTTCTTTTGCATTTTTGTAAGAAATATTGACTCCATGATGAATTATTAAAAAGTTTTCTTCGTCCGGAATTTTGTAATCATTTGAGACGACAAAGGCCATACTCTCTCTAAATTCCTCTGTCGAGATATTAAAAGTTTCGGCTACCGTGGTTACAAACTCAATTTCTTGATCAGAATAATTTGCTGAAAATGTAAATTCTAATAAACGAATTAAAACAACAATTTTTTGTTTTTGTTGAAGTTCTTCATTTATTTGTGTACAAATTCGAAGAACTTTAACTGAGTTAACAGAAGTTCTTTTCCGTTCTTTTCCTTTAGATTTTTTTTGATGTTTTTCAAGATAATTCTCGAAAAGATCCAGGTATTTATTAACTAGCTCAGCATTTAATTGTTGTTTAAGAAAGTTTTCGACGACAGATTTTCCATTGTCATTTACACCATCAACTTTCGCTACTAGAGCAAAAAGTTGCATTAACGCCTCAAGTATTCTTTCGCTCATTCTAAGTTGTTAATTAATCATGGTTAGATACATCTAAAAAGGCATCGTTACGAGGGTAACAATGCCTTTGTTTCATTTAATTTTGTGCTATTTTATTGTTTAAATCCAATGAGGATTGTCGCGCAACCAGATGTGTTTTCAAGGTCGTCTAGTTTCGCACTGATTTTTACTGCAATTGTATTTTCAACCTTAAAATTCCAATAGGGAGAGTTTTGTTGCTCAATACTGTCGAATAAAATGTTGTTGTTTTGATCTTTCACATTGAATATTAAGTCTCCCTGAGTAAAACCTGTACAGGCAGCAATTCTATATGTAACACCACCAAAAAAGGTAGTTTCAAACTCAGCTTCTTGATCGCCAAAAAGAAAGGCTCTATAATTTTGACCATCTGAAACATATTCAACAGTAAAATTATTTTGATGGCAAAAATTTGCTATTGTATCGCATTGGGCTTTTGATTTAAATAACCCAATAGTTAACGATAGTAATATAAGTCCGAATATTTTTTTCATAACCTCTCCTGTTAACTCCCTTAAATTGCAACGATTTTAGTTCTAATTATATTTATTTTTTCAACAATCTCATTAAATACATCATCAGACATATCTACTGTTGCCTTTGATTTCAATATAGTTGTTTTTTTGCTTTTGTCTGTTTCCGGGGATATGTATTCATATTTAACGTTTACTTTGTTGAATGCATTCCTAACTTCATCAAGGTCATTGTATACTTCTTCTACACCAGGTTCACTAAAATACCTAGTTAACATTTTATCCAACATTGTATTTATGGTGTGCTTTTGCATACCAATCATGTTTACAACTTCTGAGCTTTTATTATCTTTTCCCAGAATCCCTGCAAAGTGTATACTTTCTATCCAACCTCCTACAATTATCAAGGCACCTATATGTTTGAGTTCACTAGTCTGAAGATAATCGTCTGCTCTCCTATATGAATTTGAAATGATATAAAGAAGAGAGTCTTTGTCATCTAAGTTTCTTTCTACTGATTTGATTGTCTCTATACCAAAAGCATCAGATATCCCTAGAATATCGCTTAGTTTTTGAGCGGACCTAATATATCCTATTGATTCTTGTTGTTTGTCATATAAGGCACAATACCCCAAATCAGCTCCGTAAACACCTAAGTTTAGTGATTGAGAAACTAAATCAACGTATCCTTCATATGATTTTGGATTATTCAGAATATCAGCATTGTACGGAGCCCCTGATTTTTGAATAATTCCGCCCAGTTGAATAGGGGAAGGAATGCTGAACATAGCACCATCCATAGGTACAACGTTCAAAGGATTTACCTTCTTAATTTTTGTGCTGGTTGTGTCCTTCGTTACTATTTCAGAATCTTCAACAGTATTACTACTTGAACAAGCTGAGAATAATATAGAACCAACCGCTAATAAACTTAATCTTTTAAAAATGTTCTTACTACTTTTCATAAACTTAAAATAGTTCGTCTCTAAAATGCGTAAATATAGAATAATTTTATTTAATCCTTAAAGAAAGGAATGGAAAATAAGACTAAAAATTCAACTATTTTTCTGCTTATATTTTAGGATCCTTCTTTGGTTTGATAAGATTATTTACTTTTGAATTTTACTCAGAATTTTAGGAAGATAAATTATCGTGTGTTATGAAGAAAATTGGAGTGTTAACGTCAGGAGGAGATTCACCCGGCATGAATGCAGCAGTTCGAGCAGTTGTCAGAACCGCTGCTTATCATGAAATTCAAGTATTTGGGGTTCAGAGGGGCTATGATGGATTAATAGAAAACGATTTTGTTGAATTTAAATCTAGCTCCGTAGCTAATATACTTCAACGAGGTGGTACAATACTAAAAAGTATGCGTAGTGAGGGGTTTCGAACATTTGAAGGCAGAAAGAAAGCATATCATAATATTATAAAGTCAGGTATGGAAGGGTTAATTGTCATTGGTGGTGATGGAACCTTTACAGGTGCTGATATTTTTATGAATGAATTTAACTTTCCCATTATCGGCTTACCAGGTACAATTGATAATGATTTGGTAGGAACTGATTTTACTATAGGATATGATACTGCCCTGAATACAGTAGTTGAAGCGGTTGATAAAATTAGAGATACAGCAGAGTCACACAATCGACTGTTTGTAGTTGAGGTGATGGGGAAAGATGCAGGTTTCATAGCCTTAAGAGCTGGTATTGGTTGTGGAGCTGCAGCTATTCTATATCCTGAAAGTGAAGAAGATAGATTAAAAAGGCTAGTGTTGCGAATGAATTCAGAGAGTAGAAGAAAAAAATTAAGTAACATTGTTATTGTGGCAGAAGGTGCAAAGGAAGGAGATGCACAGGCTGTAGGCAATGTATTGAAAGAAGAATGTCCTGGATATGATATAAGAGTAGTAGTTTTAGGCCATATTCAGAGGGGGGGAAGTCCATCATGTATGGAGAGAGTTCGAGCAAGTCAAATGGGAGTTGAGGCTGTTAATTGCCTCAAAAATGGTAGGAAAGGCGAAATGGTTGGTGTGGTTAATAATAAGCTCAGCTACACTCCATTTTCAAAAGCAATCAAAAATCAAGAAAAGATAGATGAAAACCTTTTGAAAATGATTGATATACTTTCTATCTAATTCTCTCGTTAATTTGAATAATGGTTTTTATTGATGTAATTGTTCCTGTTCCCTTGTCGGGTCTTTTCACTTATTTTGTAGAGGATAAGTTTGTGAATCAGATTGAGGAGGGTAAGAGGGTAGTTGTAAAGTTTGGAAGGAATAAGCTTTATACAGCAATTATTCATTCTATTCATAAAAATCCTCCGAAAGAATATCAAGCCAAAGCAATTGATTTTGTTTTGGATGAATTTCCAATTGTTGATAAAATTCAACTTAAATTATGGGATTGGATTTCTAGTTATTACATGTGTAATCTTGGAGAGGTAATGAATGCCGCTTTGCCTTCTGGTTTTAAGCTTGTTAATGAAACTAAGGTTGTGTTGAATTCTGATTGTAATATAGATTTCTCAAGTCTTAATGATAATGATTTCTTAGTTGCAGAGGCACTTCAGATTCAACCTGTTCTTTCTTTGAATGATATTTCAAATATTTTAGGAATTAAAAATGTACATAAAATAATTAAAAGACTCTATGAAAAAAATATAATCTTTCTTGAGGAGGAAATTAAAGAAAAATATAGACCTAGAGTTAAAGTTTTTGTTGAATGGAATATTGAAAAGTATCCTACAAGGGAAAGTTTGAGCTCGGCTTTTGATGAACTTAAATCTGCTCCGAGACAAGAGGATTTGTTGCTACAGATTTTAAGTGAAGGACCTAAAAAACATAGTTCGTTTAAAATAAAAAGAAGTAAACTAATTAAAAAATACAATACTACTTCGGCAACAGTCAATGGATTAGTTAAAAAAGGAGTTTTTGTTTTGAATGATAATGAAGAAGGTCGGCTTTTAAAGTATACCGGAGAAACATTTGGTGTTCCTGTTTTAAGTGAAGAACAGAAGTTAGGATATGAATCTATAAAAAAATATTTTGAGGAAAAAGGTTGCACTCTTCTACATGGGGTGACGGGAAGTGGTAAAACGGAAGTCTACATAAATTTAATTATGGAAGCCATTAAAAGAGGTGAAATTGCACTTTATTTACTTCCTGAAATAGCTTTAACTACACAAATTATTAAAAGATTACAAAGGGTTTTTGGTGATGCAGTAGGAGTTTATCATTCCAAATTCAACTTAAATGAACGAGTGGAACTTTGGAATGAGATGTTAAGTCCAAAGTCTAAATATAAAGTTATTCTTGGCGCACGATCGGCGCTATTTCTTCCGTTTAAAAACTTAGGTTTAATAATAGTAGATGAAGAGCATGAAAGTACTTTTAAGCAATTTGATCCTGCTCCAAGATATCACGGAAGAGACTTGGCTTTAGTTTTATCAAATCTACATAAAGCAAAGGTTCTATTAGGAAGCGCTACTCCATCTGTTGAATCTTATTTTAATGCTAAAACACAAAAATATGGATTGGTTGAGCTTAATAAAAGGTACGGAGGCGTAAAATTGCCTGAAATTCAATGTGGTGACTTAAAAACAGATAAGAAGAAAAAACGTATGCTCTCTCTTTTTACGAAGTTGCTTAAAAATAAAATGGATGAAGCTTTAGAAAAAGATGAGCAGATTATTTTGTTTCAAAACAGAAGAGGTTTTGCTCCAATATTAGAGTGCTTTACTTGTGGACAAATTCAGCAATGTAAACGCTGTGATGTTAGTCTAACCTATCACAAACAGTCTGATCTTCTAAGGTGCCATTACTGTGGTTATGTTGAGAAAGTTAGCTTGACTTGCAAAGCTTGTGGTAGTGTAGATACAAATATTAGGGGTTTCGGTACAGAAAAAATTGAGGAGGAAGTAAAGAAGAATTTTCCAAAGGCAAGAGTGGCAAGAATGGATTTAGATACCACTAGAGGTAAGAACTCTTATCAGAAACTTATTGCTCAATTTGAAGATAAGGAAATAGACATTTTGGTTGGAACGCAAATGGTTTCCAAAGGGCTCGATTTTAATAACGTTAGTTTAGTTGGCGTACTTAATGCTGATCAGATGCTTTATTATCCAGATTTTAGAGCGTTTGAGCGAGCGTATCAACTTATGGCTCAGGTTTCGGGTAGGGCAGGAAGAAAACATAAGAGAGGAAAGGTCATTATTCAATCTTATAATCCATATCATAATACTATTCGAGATGTAATGGATAATGATTATTTAAATATGTATAATTCAGAAATTATTAATAGAAGGAATTTTTTATACCCACCTTTTTATCGAATGATTTATCTAACTTTTCGACATAGAGAAAGAGCTCTTTTGGATGCCTGCTGTGATACTTTTGCTTCAAATTTAAAATCGGATATTGGTAAAGATCGTGTTCTTGGTCCGGAATATCCTGGGATATCCCGAATAAATAATCTTTACAACAAAAAAATTATGGTTAAAGTTGAAAAATCACTTTCAATTGTTCGGATTAAATCTAAAATTAAATATTGGATTGATGTTTTTAAGAAAGATTCGGCTTTTAAATATGTTCGAATAATAGTAGATGTAGATCCACAATAATTGAATTAAAAATTAAAGTTTTTTTGTTGGCCCTCCGCCAAAAATATTGTGCCTATAGCATCACAATTTCCATCGCCAAAAGTAATCGTTTGTGATGGTTTTTCGTAAGGTATGAGGATGGATTCTCCCGATATAATGTAATCTTTACAAGAGAAGTCAATTGTATGTTTTTTGGAAGTATTGTAGTCAAATCTTGTTTGTTCAAAATCAGTTCCATTTGTAGCGCACTCAAAATTGTAAATGTCGTCCGTTAGATCAGTTGTTCCAGATGTTGAGGATTTGGAAAGTGAAAAAGTTCCTTTTAATTTCATCGTTCCATTAGGATTTACAATAGATATTCCATTGTTCATAAGTTCTCCATAGTAACCCGAGATTGAGGGATTATAGGTGTAAAATATGTTTCCCCAAATTAAAGATCCGTCTGAGCTGAAATTTTCAAATGAAACGTCTAAATTTTCTGTTATTACGGTTCCAGAGTTAATCTTAAAAATAATTTTACCCTTCCTCGTTTTACCTAAAAAACCAGTTACGCCATCTCCATAGTCGATTGTAATTGTTTTTGGAAAGTTAGATTCACTAACTGCCGACTCACTTGAAAGTATTATTCCATTAATTATAGAATCTTGCTCATCGATTAAAAAATTTGGCGACGTGTAAAGTATTTGCTTCAAAACATCTATAATCAAAACCTCACCTAATGCAGTATCTTTAGCAGATTGAGTGTATATTTCAGAATTGTCTTTTTTACATGAAATGGAAATGAAACCGGCTAAGAAAAGTATAATTATATTTTTTATCATGGTATAATCGAGACGTTTTATAATCAAATCAGTTGCTAGTTTTCTTTTTGGTATTCTGTAAATGTATAGGGATACGGATTTTTATCGTCAGGATTGTTTTTCTTTTGAGATATTATTTTCCAGCTTGAGTCTAGTTTTGGGAAAAAGACGTCTGCCTCTATTTCAGTATCGACCCAAGTAATAATTAATTTATCAACTAAATCTAGTTCAAGACATTGCTTATATATTTCTCCACCACCAATAATAAACGCTTTGTCTTTATTGTAGGATTCAGCAACTTTCAATGCTTCTTGAATAGAAGAACACACCTCAGCATCTTTGAATGTGGTGTTTTGTCGAGTTATAACGATATTTTCTCTATTCGGTAAAGGTCTATATTTTTCTGGAATTGATTCATAATTTTTTCTTCCTGTAATCACTGGGTATCCAGTAGTTTGAGATCGGAAAAATTTCATATCACCTGGCAAATTCCATAGTAAGTCGTTATTCTTTCCGATTCCGTTATTTGATGAAGCAACGGCGACTATAAGTATTATTTCCATTTATTTATATAGCTACGGGAGCTTTAATATGAGGATGAGGGTTGTAGTCCTTCAATTTAAAATCTTCAAATTTAAAATCGAAAATATTCTTTATGTTCGGATTTATACTCATCTTTGGTAGTGGTTTTGGTTCTCTTGAAAGTTGTAAATTAGCTTGGTCAATATGGTTAGAGTAGATGTGGGCGTCTCCAAAAGTGTGAATAAAATCACCCAATTCTAAATCACATACTTGGGCAATCATCATAGTTATTAAAGCATATGAGGATATATTAAAAGGGACCCCTAAGAAAACATCTGCACTTCTTTGATAAAGTTGACAACTCAACTTTCCATTTGCCACGTAGAATTGAAAAAAAGCATGACAAGGAGGTAAAGCCATGTTGTTGATTTCACTTACATTCCAAGCACTTACAATAAGTCTTCTTGAATCAGGATTGTTTTTAATTTGATTAATGAGCTGAGTGATTTGGTCAATATGTTTTCCAGAGGCAGAGGGCCAACTTCTCCATTGATATCCATATACAGGACCAAGATTTCCATCTTCATCAGCCCACTCATCCCAAATACTTACTCCATTTTTTTTTAGATAGTCAATATTTGTTTCTCCTTTCAGGAACCAAAGCAGTTCATGAATTATGGATCTTAAGTGGCATTTTTTTGTTGTTATTAAAGGAAAACCTTTACTTAAATCAAATCTCATTTGATATCCAAAAACACTCTTTGTCCCTGTTCCTGTTCTATCACTTTTCTCAATACCTGTATCGAGGACATGTTGCATTAAATCTAAATATTGCTTCATTTATTACATACTTTATAAAAGTAAATTTCTAGAAAAAGAAGTTAGAAAGAAAGATTTTTAGTTCTAAGTAATCAACAGGTGTTGAAAAACTATTAATTTGAACTACAAAAAATATTTATTAGGTCTAAGGGAATCAAAAAACTGTTTAACTTTTATTTCAGAAAGATTAATTGGCCTGTCTTCTATTAATTTCGTCTCTTATTATGGATGCTCTCTCGTAGTCTTCTTTTTGGATAGCTTCGTTTAAAAGTAATTCTAAATCATGAATTGATTTTTTACTTAAATCGTTTGACTTTTCATCGACAAAACTCGAGACCTTATCTTCTACACCTCCCTCTCCTTCAAAGTCAAGAGATTCAGACTCTTCATCAAGAACAATTCCTGCAGAGGATAGTATGAATTCAAATGTGAAGACAGGGCAGTTAAATCTGACTGCCAGAGCAATAGCATCTGATGTTCTCGCGTCAATTTCAACTTCTGTTCCGGATTGTTTACAAATTAATTTGGCAAAGAAAATACCTTCCACCAAATTATATATAATTACTTCTTTAACATCAATTTCAAAAGTTGAAGCAAATGTTTTAAAAAGATCATGGGTGAGGGGTCTACTCGGTGTCATATTTTCGAGCTCGATAGCGATTGCTTGAGCTTCAAAACCTCCAATAATAATAGGCAACCTTCTCTTACCCTCTTTTTCTCCAAGAACAAGCGCATAAGCTCCTGATTGTGTTTGGCTGTATGAAAGACCTATTATTTCTAACCCAATTTTATTCATTTATTTAATTTTCTGATTGCAAGAATACAAAAAACAAGAATAAAAACCCCAACAAACGTAAAGTTAACGGTTAGATATTTTATCCTTTTAATGATTTTATTGCAGCTGTAAGCTTTGGTACAACCTCAAAAGCATCACCAACAATTCCATAATCAGCAGCTTTGAAAAATGGCGCCTCGGAATCAACATTTATTACGACTATTGTTTTTGAGGAACTTACACCTGCTAAATGTTGTATTGCACCTGAAATACCAATTGCAATATACAGGTTAGGGGAAATAGCAATTCCTGTTTGACCAACATGCTCGTGGTGCGGTCTCCACCCAATATCAGAGACAGGTTTGGAACATGCAGTCGCTGCTCCCAAAGCACTTGCCAAATCTTCAATAATCTCCCAGTTTTCGCTTCCTTTTAATCCTCTTCCTGCAGAAACTACTAATTCTGCATCAGGTAGAGAGATTCCTTCGGTGTCTCTATCATAAGATTTATGTTTTAAAGAATCATCATTACTTAATCCGCTTATTGTTTCAATGGAACAATCAACACGTTTTTCATGAACACCAAAAGAATTCGTTGAAACGACAATGATATTTTTGTCATTTTTTAGTTCAATATTAGCAAATCCTTTTCCAGAAAAGGCTTTTTTCTTTAAGGTTACCGGACTATTAGAGGAAGGTAACTCTATTACTTCAGTAATTATTCCTGCATTTATTTTTATAGCCAATCTTGATCCTGAAGCTTTACCTTCTGATGATCCGGAAAAAATAATTGTATTCGCGTTTTCATTTTTAGCAAGATCAGATAGTATGGCAGATATTTTTTGGTGATTTAAATAATCATGACCCTCAACTTTAATAACTTTTTCCAGTCCAACTGTCTCTACTTTTTTTATTTCATCATCAGCTACTTTACCTATAACAACTCCTCTGGCAGATAACCCCGTTTTTTCCGCATAGGCAACTCCATATGATGCTGCCTCAAGAGCGTTTTTTTTTATGTTTCCACCTATATGTTCAATGTATATTAAAATCGACATGCTTTATTTTTTTAATGTTAAATATTTTTTTCCTGATTAAAACCTAGTTAAAAAACTTTTGCCTCATTTTGTAAAAGAGAAACTAGTTCTTCAATGTTGTTTGCATCAATTAATTTACAGGCTGCTTTTTGTTTTGGTGTGTCATAACTCACAACTTTTTGACACTCTTTGAATCCTGTAGCATCAATTACTTTTAAAGGTTTTGATCTTGCCTGCATAATTCCTCTCATATTTGGTATTCTTAATTCGCTCTCCTCAACTAGACCTTTTTGTCCACCTAAAATAACTGGAAGTTCAGCTGATAAATCTTCTTTTCCTCCATCTATGACTCCTGTAATTGTTGCACCATTTCCTTTAATTTCTATACCAATGCATGGAGAAACTGATGGAATGCCCAGAAGTTCACCAATTGCATGAGGAACAATGGCTCCATTGTAGTCGATGGATTCTTTACCCGTAATGATAAGATCAAAAGGATTTTCTTTAACATAGTTAGCAATTTCATGAGCAACTTGAAGAGGGTCGTTTGGTATTGTATCAATTCTTATTGAATCATCAGCGCCTATGGCAAGTGATTTTCTTATAACAGGGTCATTGGTAGCGGGCCCAACATTAATTACCGTGACTGTGGAACCTGGATTGTTCTCTTTAATTTGTAATGCTTTTGTAAGTCCAAATTCATCATTCGGATTAATCACAAATTGAACGCCACTGCTATTGAATTCAGTATTGTTATTTGTGAAAGTTATCTTAGTTGTGGTGTCCGGAACACTACTTATGCAAACTAGTATTTTCATGATGTGTTGTTTTGTTAAAATGCATTTACAATCCTACGATATAAATTATTAAAAGGTTTTAAAAAAACAGAGTTTGTTGACAGTAAATTTAGTTTTGAACGTTGTATTTTTTTTGCTCTGTATTTTGTTTGAAAAATAGAAATAAAACCATTTTAATTATTAAATTTGAATTATCAAAAGTTAATTTATGAAAACACTACAATTCAGAGAGGCCCTCAGAGAAGCAATGAATGAGGAAATGAGGAATGATAAGGACATATTTATTCTTGGAGAGGAAGTTGCTGAATATAATGGTGCTTACAAGGTGACTCAAGGGATGCTTGATGAGTTTGGTTCTGAGCGAGTTATTGATACCCCAATAGCTGAAAATGGATTTGCAGGTATAGCAATCGGAGCAGCTATGAATGGTTTAAAGCCTATTGTAGAGTTTATGACATTCAATTTTTCATTGGTTGCCATTGACCAAATTATAAACGGAGCAGCAAAAGTTAATCTTATGAGTGGAGGACAATTTCCTCTGCAAATAGTGTTTCGTGGTCCGACTGCCTCTGCAGGTCAATTAGGCGCTCAGCACTCACAGGCTTTTGAAAATTGGTATGCAAATACGCCAGGATTGAAGGTAGTCGTACCATCAACACCTGCTGATGCAAAAGGGCTTTTAAAAGCTTCAATTCGTGATAATGATCCTGTTATATTCATGGAAAGTGAGCAGATGTATGGAGATAAGGGTGAAGTTCCTGAAGGAGAGTATATTATTCCATTAGGAGTTGCTGATATAAAGCGCAAAGGGGAGGATGTTACCATAGTAACTTTTGGTAAAATATATCATAGAGTTGCTAAGGCTTCGGATCAATTGGCCAGTGAGGGAATTAATGCAGAAATTGTTGATTTAAGAACTGTTCGGCCCATTGATTATGCGACTGTAATTGAGTCTGTGAAAAAAACAAACCGTCTAGTTATTGTTGAAGAAGCATGGCCTTTAGCATCGATTTCAACAGAGGTCGCTTACAAAGTGCAACGAGAAGCTTTTGATTATTTAGATGCTCCAATTCAAAGAGTAACTATGAGAGATGTTCCGATGAGCTACGCTGCAAATTTGGTTGAAGCAACTTTACCTAACGAAGTTAGAATTATAAAGGCTGTAAAAAAAGTATGTTACCAGGCGCAGGATAAAAATTGACATTTCACCACCCGGAAAAATAAATCAACTTTTTTAAAGCGTTTTAAAATTCGATTTGTGAAAAACTAAGAGAATTATTTCTTTTCTCAAAATCCAATCTTAATTACATTTAATCAAATTTCAATCAAAAATTATGAGGAGGCTAATTATAGCTTTAATCAGTTTGATAATCATAGGTTTAATTGGTTACTTATTAATACCACTTAATCCTAAGGTCAAAAGTATTGACTATTCTGAAGCACTGAATGCAATACCTCCAAAAGCCTCCTTCATTATACGCTCCGAAAATGTTTTAGAAAAATGGAAGGTTTGGTCTAAATCAACTATTGCTCAGTCACTGAATAGAATCGAAAGCTATAAAACACTTCAAACTATTTTCTCTAAGTTTGATTCAACTCAGAATGAAGTTATCAAATCCTTTTTTAATCAAAAAGTTTTTATTGCCGGAGTTCTAACAGCAGGTAATCAGTTAAATCAGCTGATTGCTATGAAAGATGGAGGATTAACAGTTAAACAAGTCAAAAGTTTCATTGAATCTGTTTTTGATTCTGGCTTAATGAGTTCAAAGGAATATGAAAGTCATATGATAGACTCATATTCTTTTGATGGGAAAAAATTAAGTTTTACGCATATTGGTAATATTTTTCTCTTTTCTACCTCAAGTGTTCTTATTGAAGAAGGAATAAGAGAGTTGTTAGCGGATAGCCATTTACCTGATAATTTTGGATTTAAAAAATTACTTAAAACCGCTGACATTAATTCAGATTGTAACCTTTTTGTTAACTTTCGTCAATTTGGCGGTTTTTTGAATTTATATGGAAATAAAAAGATTGATTTTTCAAAATCATTTAATAAATATGGAGATTGGGCAGAGCTAGACTTGAATTCAAGAGACAAAAGTTGCATGCTTAACGGTTTTAGTTTTATAGCTGACTCTACGTCAAATTATTTAAATTCTTTTTCTGGCGAAAAAGGACAGAGTTTAAGTGTAAGTTCTGTCCTTCCTGAAAACATTGGAATTTTAAATTACAAAAGTTTTTCAGCCTTTGATTCGTACAAGAAGAAATACAATAAATATTTATCTCAAAAACAAGTTTTATATAAACATCAAAAAAATATTTTAAACATAAATAAAAAGTACTCTTTTAATGTAGAAAATGACTTTTATGATTGGATAGGTGATGAAATAGCACTTTTCACTGTTAATGGGGGTGCATCCTCCTTCAGCAAGAATTGTGGTTTAATTATAAAAATTAGTGATTTAACTAGAGCAAAAGAAAGTTTAGATAAAATTCACAATAGTACAGGTATTAATGAGGAAAGTCAATTTCAAACAGTCTCTATTAACGACCTTGGATTGACTAATTTTTTCCCTCTTGTTTTAGGAGAGGAATTTAGTTCAATAACGGGGTCAAAATACCTTATAATTGAAGATTATGCTATTTTTGCAAATGACGAAAGTTTGCTAAAGCATATTGTTAGCTTTTATTTGAGAGGTAAATCTTTAATTAAAAACA
>MDTD01070203.1_pt1 | contig 14606 bp, 13 predicted proteins | sample 811221 | NCBI WGS metagenome assembly MDTD01 (sample SAMN05326646, study PRJNA326480) | marine metagenome | isolation source: seawater | place: Pacific Ocean: South West | collected 2011
CGTAAAGGCCGTCTTAGGTGGTTTGCCACATAAAACATGGTTAAATCCGGGTAAGAAGCGTTCTAGTTTTTGCATACAAAAACACTAATTGCCAACGGCCTTTACGTCAGCTTTTCATTTAAGTTTTTTTACTCAATTATGCTGCTTAAGTCCGTGCCATTCGAGTCATGTCCGATACGTGCTTAGAACTCATCTATACGCAGCGGGGGCTAAAGCGCTCGGCTACTTTTCAATGTATCCGCAAGCAAGTGGCGGGGTGCTTTAGACCCCGTTGCATCTCGCAGGCGCCCCAACTCCAGCACTACGGGACCGAGGCTACTTCGGTATGACCTGTAGCAGATTTTGGAACTTTCATTTGAACAAAAAAGCCCCGTCGCTTTTTATGGCGGACGGGGCTTGAAAATCGTTTTGAATGGCCCCCAATTCAGAGAATTGAGGCTACAGCTTTACTCGAAGATGTGAGCGGCCAACTTGCGGTCGACCTTTTCCATCTTGAGTTTGATGAGTGCCGGCACGCCGTTTTCGTAGGGCACTTGAACTTCGCCTTGGATGAGGGGAAGTGCGTATTTGTAGAAGTTGTAGTTCATGCTGACGCCGTCTTCGTTGATCCAGCTCTCGGGGAGCTTTTTCACGCCATTGGCAATCTCAGATAGGTCGGCCAGACCAGTCTCACAGGAGTAGCTGTCGCCTTCGCCACGAACGAGGGTGACCATCTTATCGGTTTCTCCATTGATCGCTGCCTCGACTGCAGCTTGGCCAGCGAGGTAAGCTTCGTCGTTGTCGGCTTGGGAAGAGCAGTGAACGGCTGCGCGCTGCGCCATGCCGAGCTTGACAGAACGTGCTTTGACTTGCAGCGACTCTTCTGCGAGGGCGCGCAGGTATTCACCGGCACCACCGAGCTGCGAGTGACCGAAATCATCGGCACCTGCACTGTCGGTGGATACGTAGTTACCATCAGCATCGACGAGGCCTTCACCCACGACGACGACGCAATATTTCTCCTTTTGGAGGACGTGCTGCACGTCGGAGATGAATTTCTCCGGCGAGAAGGCGACTTCTGGCAAATAGATCAGGTGCGGTGCGGCGTTTGGCTCGTCACGGCGCTTAGCCAGTGCGGCACCGGCTGCGATCCAACCTGCGCTGCGGCCCATCACTTCAATGATTTGCACCAAGTCGTGCTGCCCCATGGCTGCGTTGTCAGCGGCGATTTCCTTCACCGTGGTCGCAATATATTTGATCACAGAACCGTAACCAGGAGTGTGGTCGGTGGTGACCAGATCGTTATCGATGGTCTTGGGCACACCGATGACACGGAGCGCGTAGCCGCGCTCTTGAGCGAGCTTGGAGATTTTATCAGCCGTATCTTGAGAATCGTTACCGCCCGCGTAGAAGAAGTAACGGATATTGTGCGCTTCGAAGACTTCAAGCACGCGGTCAAAGTCAGCTTGGCGCTTGAGCTTGTAGCGGCAAGTGCCCAGGGCGGCACCTGGAGTGTAGCGAAGACCACGGATATTTTGCTGTGATTCGGCTGCGAGGTCGATGAGTTGCTCGTTAAGAATACCGAGCACACCGTTCAGGCCACCGTAGATTTCTTCGATGCACTCGTGGTTGAGTGCTTCGGCAACGACACCGGAGAGGCTGGCGTTGATTACAGATGTAGGGCCGCCGGATTGGGCGACTAGACAGTTTCCTTCGAGTTGTTCTGACATATGCGTATTGGGTGTTTAAAGAGAGAGTGTGACTGTGTGTATGGGGGCCTTTTCCGAAAGCAATCCTTAAAGAATCTTAAAGAATCTTAAAGAATTGCGCCCGGCGTATAGTCCGCCGCGGCGGGGAAATTCTGAGATTCTTCACGCACGGTGGCGCAGAATTTGTCGACTTGGGTAGCGGCAAGCCCTGTCATGGCTTGGGCGCGGCCCATCATTTCGCTGAGCTGTTCCAAGCTAAGCCCAAGGCGGGCATCGCCCGCGAGACGCTCAACGAGATCGTTGGAAGTAATTTCGCCCGAACGTAGATCGCGCACCGTTTGCACGGCGTGCTCTTTGATCGCCTCGTGCGCTTCTTCGCGGCCGGCACCGGCTTTGACGGCTTCCATCAGCACTGTAGTGGTGGCGAGGAAGGGACCATAGCGCTGGTTCTCTTGGTCGATGACCGCGGGATAAACTTCCATTTGATTCAGGATGGTGAGGAAAGTATCGATCAGGCCATCGATGGCAAAGAAGCTATCCGGCAAGAAGACGCGGCGCACGACGGAGCAAGAAACATCGCCCTCGTTCCACTGGTCGCCGGCGAGCTCGCCGGCCATGGTCAGGTAGCCCTTCAAAATGACTGCAAAGCCATTGAGACGCTCACAGCTACGACTGTTCATCTTGTGCGGCATGGCGGAGGAGCCTACCTGGCCCTTAGCAAAGCCCTCACTGGCCAGCTCGTGACCGGCCATGATGCGTAGCGTCTTGGCGAAGCTGGAAGGACCAGAAGCCAGACGCACAAAGACGGAGACCACTTCAAAGTCGAGACCGCGCGGATAAACTTGGCCGACGGTGTCGAGCGCAGCGCCCACGCCGAGGTGGTCAAGAATACGCTCTTCTAGAGCAGCGACTTTTGCGGCATCGCCCCCGAAGAGCGTCAATAAGTCCATTTGGGTGCCAACGGGGCCCTTGAGACCACGCACCGGGTAGTTGTCGATAATGCGATCCAGCTCACGCACGGCGCAGAGCAGATCTTCGCCAAACATGGCCAGACGCTTACCAAAAGTAGTGGGTTGGGCGGGCACGTTGTGGGTGCGAGCTGTGATGACGAGCTCCTTCCACTGCTCCGCACGCTCGGCCAGCTTCAACAGCGCAGCGACCGCCTTAGTGCGAACCACTTCGAGCGCTTGAATGATCTGCAATTGCTCAACATTTTCTGTCAGATCGCGACTGGTCAGCCCCTTGTGAATGTGCTCATGCCCTGCGAGGTCGCAGAACTCTTCGATCCGCGCCTTCACATCGTGACGCGTGATCGCCTCGCGCTCGTTGATCGAGTCGAGATTAATCGTGTCCTTCACACGCTCGTAGGCGTCGATGGCTTCTTGCGGGATGTCGAGCCCGAGATCTTTTTGCGCACGTAAAACCGCGATCCAGTAATTACGCTCTAGGGCGATCCGCCCTTCTGCGCTCCAGACAGCCTTCATCGATTTCGATGCGTAACGAGTGGCTAAGACATTTGGTATGTTTTCCATGATAGTTTGAAATTGGGAAAACGTGGAAAAGTACAAATCTCAGCCATTCATGCGACACAAAAACTGGAAAAACACGCCTAAGCGTGAAAAGCGCTAAAAGACTACGTAGCCCTGCACTAACTTGACGACAAATACGCCCAAGTTACTCGCGGCATGCGCCAACATACAGGGAAAGATCGAGCGATTAGGATTCCAAGGCGCGAAGCGTAGGGTGTAGAACCAAAGTGAATTGGCAAAAAGGATGCCGGTGCTCAACCACGCCTTCGAGGTAAAGGTCCATTCAAAACCATCTTCAGTGCTCCAAAAGTGAGCATGAATGATGGCAAATATCAGCGAGCACCCGACGCAACTGCCGATCAGCAGCGCCCTGCCCTTGTTCTCGATCACTAAGAAGCCACGAAAGATGACCTCCTCGACCACGCCCGCGGCAACGATCGCGAACACAAAGAACCAGACCATCTCGCTCTGCTCATCGGCAACGCCAAGCGCAATCTCTCCGCCCGTTTCCACGCCTAGCAGCAAGAGCGCCCCCAGCACCCCGATCACATAAGCAGCCAATGGCACCGAGGTCGCCCCCGGCATGGCACCCGAGTTGGGCTGGCCCGCCTGAGAGGCCTTATAGTCCCCCCAATACATATTTCCCACATAGGCAGCCACACCGACGTAGAGCAGAATCATTAAAGGGTTTTCGTTCATAGCTTCGCGATGGTATTATTATAGATGGCGGATGCGGGATGGCGGAAGTTCGACTATCCGTCATCAGTCATCAGTCATCAGTCATCCGCAATCCGCAATCCGTCATCCGTCATCAGTAATCCGTCATCTTCAGATATGTCGTGAGTCGTCTTCGTCTTTTTTGACGTAGCCACTATCTTGCCGATCGTGATTGACCTTATTCTTCTTAGTGTAGGCCTCGTAGACGTCCTCTGGAGTCATGCCCAACACTTGCGCCAAAGAGATCAGGAAGTGAAACATATCCACCACTTCGACCTTTGCATTTTGCTCGTCAAACTCTTGATATTTGGCCCACCACTTCCAAGGCACTGAATCGATCAATTCAGACATCTCTTGCTGCATGGCGCGCGTGTAGTTGAGCACCCATTTAGTTTTTTCTTCGGCCGACATGCCGTCGGTATTCACGCCGATACGCTTATTAAGGGCATCCTGAAGGTCGAAAATTTCGTCGAGTTTATCCATGTCGGGATTCGTAGAATCGGATTTCAGCACAAGCAAGCGGATTCAGTCACTCAAGCAACTTTCTACCAACAAGTAGCAACTATTCGAACTTAACCCTTGCTCAAAAAAATCCTGTTCTCTAGCCATAAGCAAGTCGATGCCCCGATGCGAACCACCGCCTGCGCGCAGCCAGCTGCCAGAACTGAGGACTTCGCAACGCCGGCCGACGCCGACCGAACGCTCTAAAATTGAGGCTATGACCGCTCTAGCCTACAGGGCACACACACGCACACATCCACCCACACGACACATGCCAGAATTCGAAGAAGAAGCCGTAAACAACTCTCAAAGTCAAAGTTACACACCGAGCGTTGACGCCTCCAAAAAGCCACGCACTCGCCGCCGTAGTGGTGGCTTCAAAAATGAAGTCGTCCCACTCAGCAACGCAAAGATGGGCGAAGTCAGCGCGGTCGACGCGTTAAAAGGGGAAAAGCTTAGTGGCCAGCCAAGTGCACAGGCAGATACGGAGCCACGTCAGAAGCGTGAGCCCCGCGCCCCACGCGATGGCAAGCCTCGTCGTGAGCGCACAGAGCGCTCAGAGCGCGAGCCTCGCGGCGAACGTGAACCACGCCAAAAACGCGAACCTCGCCAAAAACGTGAGCCCCGCGCCCCGCGCAGCGACGCCAACCCGCAACCAAGCGCCGAGACCCTCGCCGCCATCGCAAGCGTAGAGGCCAAAATCGCAAGTCGTCGTGCTGAACGTGAGGCACGCCGCGCGGAGCGTGACAAAAATCGCCCCGCGAAATCAGCCGAACGCCCCGAACGCAAGGAGCGCAAGCCCCAGGGCCAAGGCGCAGGCAAGCAGACAGCAGCACCTCAGAAAAAAGGTCTGATTGCATCGATCCTCAGTATTTTCGGGCTCGGGCCCAAGGAAGCTCCCGCAGCTAAAAAGGGCGGTCCCCGCGACGGCTCCAAGCGCGGCCCACGCCCGCAAGGTCAAGGCAAAGGCGGCCCGCGCAGCGGCGTCAAAAACCGAGGTCGCGGCGGCAAGGGCGGCAACACTGGCCCACGTAGTGGGCAAAACCGTAAACGTAGTGGTAACGGCCCGCGTCGCAACAACCGCCGCGACAACGACCAAGCCGCGTCCTAATCAGCCCCGCAGTAGCGATCTACCATGGACGTCTTCAAAGTCAGCGGCAACGGCCCTCTCAACGGACAGATCAAAGTAGGCGGTGCCAAAAACGCCGCGTTGCCCATCTTAGCCGCCACCCTATTGACCGATGAAACAGTGGTGCTGCGCAATGTGCCTGATTTGAGCGACATGCGCTTCATGATCGAAATCCTGGAGCACATCGGCGCAGAGGCCGTGCAGCCCGCGCCTGGCGTATGGGAGATCACATCGAAGCAGATTACCCACATCGCGCCCTACGATTTAGTGCGCAAGATGCGCGCCTCCGTATGCCTACTCGGCCCCCTAGTGGCGCGCATGCGCAAGGCCGAAGTCTCCATTCCCGGCGGCTGCGTGATCGGCCCGCGCCCCATCGACCTCCACATCAAAGGGCTCAAGAAGCTTAACTGCCAAGTCGAAATCGCCAACGGTTATGTGCATGTAGACGCCTCTGAAATTCAGGGCGGGCCTATTTTCCTCGGCGGGCGCAGTGGCAGTACCGTGACCGGCACCGCCAACATCGTAATGGCCGCCACCCTCGCCCCCGGAACCACTCGGCTAGAGTGCGCCGCCTGCGAGCCCGAAGTGGTCGACCTGTGTAATATGCTAGTCAAAATGGGCGCTCAGATTACCGGTATCGGTAGTCCCGAGCTCGTGATCACCGGAGTCGAAAAGCTGCATGGCTGTGAGCACAGCGTGATCGCTGACCGCATCGAAGCAGGCACTTTTGTGATCGCCGGGGCCATCACCCGCGGCGATGTGACGGTTCAAGGCATCGCCCCGAAATTACTCGGTGCCTTTCTCGACAAACTTGAAGAAGCCGGACTGCCCATGGAACTGGGCGAAGACTCCATTCGTGTGCTCCCCTACGAGGGCTCCCTCAAGACCGTCGACGTCGTCACCTTGCCTCACCCCGGCTACCCGACCGACCTACAAGCGCAACTAGGCGCGTTGATGACACAGACCGAGGGCCTCTCGATCATTACTGAACGCATTTACCCCAACCGCTTCATGCACGTGCCTGAACTACAACGCATGGGCGCCGACATTTCGATCGAAGGGCCCAGCGCAATTATTAAAGGCGCCACCAAACTTTCCGGTGCGCCCGTGATGGCCTCCGACTTACGCGCATCGGCCGCACTCATTCTGGCGGCCTTTGCCGCCGAAGGCGACACCTGGATCCAACGCATCTACCACCTCGACCGCGGCTACGAACGCTTCGAAGAAAAATTAAGCGCAATCGGCGCCAAGATCGAACGCCTCAAGGACAGCGACATGCCCAAAGAATTGCTCGAAGACTAAGCCCCCCCCCCCCGGGATCGCGAATCTCCGCATTCGCAACAGCAGAGTCAGCTCATTGCAGATTCATCTATTTTTGAATCTCGGCGAACGACCGCCTTGGCAAGGCTGCCCGATCGCACTAAGCGTTTTAATCCAGCTCGACCGCTTCGATATGGATATCCAGCGAGCGGATTTGGATCCCTGTATAGGCCTCAACCTGACGGATCGCATAGTCGTGCAGCTCTTGGCAGGTATTGGCCGCCTCGGTACCGAAGGGAAGCGAGACCCGCATCTTGATACGATAGCCCTCATCGCCTTGCGCGATCCGAATTTTGCGAATTTCCAATTGAGGGGCCTTTTCGCGCATGCAGTGCAGAATCATCTGCGTCAGCGCTACCTCCGAGATCGTGACCGTCCCCTTGGAATGGAAGCTCGGCCGCACAATCGTCTTATCGTAGCCGCTCTTGTGTCGGGTACGATCAAAAAACACTTTAATCGCGTGTGCGACCAACTTAGGATAGGCCTGCTTCACCTCAATCACAGGCAGCGGGATAATGTGCTTCCCATGGGTCTTGCGATCATGAATCGCCGCCGCGATCTCCTCCTGCGAGGCCACATCTTCAATCTTAATGATCTCGCCCGGCACGGGCAGTCGCAAGGTATCACAGTTACGTAAGATCATACGCTCACTCGTGCCAAGTAACAGGATGCGCGAATATTCGACCGCCTCTAAGGCAGCCAAAACTTCTTTCAGATGCTCTGGATCATAAAACATCGCCGTCTTAACCGCAGCAATATAGTGGGTGGTCTCCTTAGCAGAACGCCCCGCCACAATCTTCCCTTTGTGAATTAACAAGCCATCGTCGATAATCGCATCGATCCCTCGAGTATCTGCAATCAGTCGCGCCCGGAAGCTCTTGCCCGTGCCCGACTTGCCCACCAAGGCAAACACTTCTGGTGTATACACCAGTGGCGCGGGAGGCGGCTGCGCACTCTCAGCGACCTTACCCGCCTCACCCGCTCGGCCGAAAAGCTGATCGATGTGGGCCGCGATGCGGCTTTTTATGTTTAGAATCTTATTCACGGATATTTGCCGCAATACATAGCGATGAGTTCTCATAGAGCCCAGAGAAATCCACCCCTACAGAGCCTCTGCTCAGAGTGAGAAGCGCAACTAATTAGTCTTAAAACGAGCAAACGGAGGGCCCATGCCACTTGACTGTTATGGGATTATTCCCATAATTGCACGGGTAACTATGTCACGACCACGCAAAGCACGCACCCTGGAAAGCCTACCCGCCCCTGTCATCTACATTCCGGCTGGCTGGACCCAACATCAATCGACGCCCGTCGAAGTCGCCATCGAGGACTTCGAGATCATGCGCCTCACCGACGGGCACAATTTAAACATCGAAGACGCCGCCAAGAAAGTCGGCGTCTCCCGTAGCACCGCCGGCCGCATGCTCGAGCGCGCACGCCGCGCCATCGCCCTCGGCTTCGAACAACGCGCCCCGGTCTATCTCGACGCCAGCGAGGACCTCATCCTCACGCCCCCCAAGCATCTCGAATCTCATAACGCCGAGCCATCGTCCCAGCCCCATTGCGGTGGTCTAGCGATCGCCTGCGAAATCCCTCAAAGCAACAGTCCGGTAGAACGCATTTTCGGACGTGCACCTGCATTCGCAATGATTCACCCCGATGGCAGCCTGCGGGCGCAGATACAAAACCCGGGGGCCAAGCTCAAGCGCGACGCCGCACCTGCAGCGGTCCGGCTACTTAAATCACAGGGCGTATCACGCGTCGTGGCAGGGCGCTTCGGTCCCGAGGCCATCAAAGCGCTGGCTGCCGAAGCGATACAACCACTGGTCGCCAACGGCTTTTCTCTGAAGCAGGCAATTGAACTCTTCAACCGATAAACCCTCAATGCCTACAACCAAGGCGACTGCCCGGACTTCCCCGACAGCGCAGTCTGCTCACACGCGCATCACGAACATTCACATGAAGATCCTAATGAAGATTAAAGAGTCCTTTCAAGGCACCAGCGTTATAAAACTCAGCCGCTTACGCACACAAGGGCACGATCGCTGCCTCGCCTGCACCCACCCCGAGCTCAAGCTGGACTTCACCCTGGACGATCCACACACCCTGCGCACATCCATCGATTTCACAGACTCGATGACCAGCTTTAACGGCATGGTGCACGGAGGCTTGCAAGCCTTCGTCATCGATGAGGCCATGACCTGTGCCCTGATGGGGCTCGGCATCTATGGCGCCACCGCCGAGCTGAAGCTTCGCTACCGCCGTCCCGTCGAGGTCGGGCCCACCGCTCACATCCGTGTCTGGGTCGAGCGTCGCTACCGTAGACTGAGTGAGCTAAAAGCAGAACTCAGCCAGAAAGGTAAGATCTGCACCACAGCACAGGCACGCTTCATGCAACAAACCCTGGTAAACTAAAGCTCCAAGTCACCGGCACCATTATGATGCAAACGACCGCTGAAGTACTCAAAGGGCATACACAGGTCGCTCACGCAATTTTCCGACTTAATATTTGCTTCCGCTACAAAGCCCGCTTCATTGGCTAGGAATGAACTACGCCAAATACCACGCACTCGGAAACGACTATCTCGTCCTCGACCCTAAGGACGCCAGTGAACTGCCTGCAAAGGACGACATTGTCCGCATTTGCCACCGTAATTTCGGTCTCGGCTCAGACGGCATTCTTTACGGTCCACTCAAAAGCGACAAGGCCGACTTCGGTTTACGCATTATGAACCCCGACGGCAGCGAAGCAGAAAAGAGCGGCAACGGACTGCGCATTTTCGCTCGCTACCTCTACGACACCGGCGCAGTCAAGAACGAGGCCTTTACAGTCGATACGCTTGGCGGCGTCGTCACTTGTAAGATCGAAGACGGTGCAAAATCGATCACAGTGGACATGGGCAAAGTGAACTTCGCCATGAACCACATTCCCGTCGACGGCCCAGAGCAAAGTGATCACAACTTTGGGCAACCGCTCAGCTTTAACGGAAAGACACAGACTGTCTACATCGCCGATATTGGCAATCCACACTGTGTCGTGGTACAAGACGAAATCAGCGCTCAGCAAGCCCACGAAGATGGTGCGGCCATCGAAGTGCACGAAGCCTTCCCGAACCGCACCAATGTTCAGTTTTTAAAAGTCATCGATCGCAACAACATTCAAATCGAGATCTGGGAACGCGGCGCAGGCTACACGCTCGCCTCCGGCTCCAGCAGTAGCGCCTCCGCCGCCGTCGCCCATCGCATCGGGCTCTGCGACCGTGACATCACCGTGCACATGCCCGGCGGCAAGATCGGCATCCACGTCGGAGACGACTTTGCCATCCGCATGACAGGCCCGGCCACACATGTTGCCAGCATGCAATTCGACGACGAAGCACTCGGCTTTAAAGTCGAAGCCTAATTACTCTAGCTCTAGCCCACGCGGCCATACATTTCACGCCCTCACCTCAGCCAAGCTGGGGGGGGGGCGTTTTTTTTGCTTGAGCAAGGATCGACTAAAACAGCAGAAAGGATCGGCGCAGAGTGCTCTAGCGCTGCCCCACGATGTAAAACCCCTTAAGATAGCCGAAGAGCGAGCGAAACAAGCCGAAGTGCGATTCTTCAGAACTTCGAAAGATCAAATGCACATCTGTCGAGCGCGTGCTAAGAAATAACTCCGACACCTTCAAATCCTGGGCCTCCTCCGTGTTCTCATTTTCAGTCATCGCATACTCCACGATATAATACGGACTCCCCCAGAGCGTAGGATACACCGTTCTCTTATCGGAGAAGACGATCCCGCCATCGGCCCCCCGAATCTCACGTCCCCGACTCTCGCGCGGCAGCATAAATGTGATCGCGCCCGCCGCATCTGTTTTGAAACGGAGCTTTGCATTGGCTGGGTTTTGTTTCGCAGCCTCTAAATAGACAGGTAAGGAATCCTCCCAACCCCCGAGTGCATATGTACCCACCGGGTAGATACGCAGTTCACAGGCGACATGTCGCAGATTGCCCAGTTCGAAGGTCAAGGCCTTGCCGCGACTGATTAGCGGAATGCGCCACTGACGGCTCAAGCCGCCCGACAGGGTAAGTTGCCCCCCCGCAGTGATCGCATACGCTTCGGTTTGATAGCGGTCCACCTCTTCACGGTTCAAACGAACAGTGACCGGCAGCGACTCCGCCGGCTCGACCAAAATCCGCGACTCTAAAGTCTGCGCCGAAAGCGCATTCGAAGTAAACAAGAGAGCAAGTAAGAATCGTATTTTCATAATTACAGGTCGTCTAATTCTTGAATGGCTGCTTCGTACTCACTCTTAGTGATACTTGAGAAATTGACTCTGCGATAATTACGAATCACAGGCGTGCCGGGCGGGAATCTGCCTTCAGCGAATAATGTGTTAAAGCCCCAATCACGCGTCGGCGGCACATAGTAATCATTGAAATTAGTCGGCGCACCATCGGGGCGCACTTCACTCTCAAACAAAGAGACCAAAGAGCCGCGAATGGTAACCGTTCTGGACGAACCCCAATACTCTAAAAATCGCGGCAAGTTAATCACCCCGAGGCTATAAGGACGACTGGCATCCGTTGTCGCATAAGGCGCGTAAGAAGGCAGATCATTGGGAGTCCCCGTGACCAATGCCGCCGCCACCTCGATATAAGAATTTGCGGGGCGATCCGATTGAATCTCGCTTCGACCATCCACCAAAGTGTTGGCACGATTCGATTCCCAATTATCTGAGAGCAGAGTCAAAGAATCGACCAGAATCGCGGCAGGCTGCTCCGCGCTGTTATCCGGCTCCGTGGAATCTTTGGGATGCGGCACACCATCTGCATTAAATGAGCCGACGAGATAAGTCGGCGCGTTCGAAGCCAAGGTAAAGCCCGGCTCTACGACACCCGTGGGTTCCGGCACCTCTTTAGCGTCAATGATCATCAAAGCCATCTCTGTGCCGGAGCTATCCGAGTCGACGACTGGCACCACATTATAACTATTGGTGGAAGTGCCATAATCATATACTCCGTCGGTCGTCGAGCGCGAGGTCGGAAATTCCACGTAAACCACGCCATTCCACTGACTATCTACGTCGAAGGTGCCATCAAAGCCTGTCGAAGAGTTGTCCTTATTATCGATATAATATTTTAAGCGCTCCACATCCAGAGCAACCGTATCGACCGCCTTATTCTCGCGATGATCGTATAAGCCACTGGTGACTGTCGTCGTGGTCGTCGTGGTATAGCCCGTGTGTGTTTGCTTATCCCTGCCCCTCCCAGTGGTATAGGTATAACTCTCCGTAGTGGTCGTATCTTCGGTACCATAATACTCAGGCGCATTATTCTCGATCGAAGTAAACGTAGGATCGGGGTCCCCAATCACATCAGCAGGCAAAGTCACTTCAGCATACTGAATATTGCCCCCGGCATCGCTGGTAGGCGCACTCGAAGCCACCGAGCTATTTTCTCGAACAGGCGTGTAGCCCTTCAAGACTCCGCCAGGCTCCAACTTGATAATAAGGCCTGCTTTATATTGCATCTTTTGATTGCGCACACTGTCACTCTTACGGTCTGGATGATCCGCGGGCAACAGGGGCTCAATTAAAGCATAGGCACTATTATCTCTTTCGTTAGCCGGCGTAGTTGGATCATCCGGCGTGTAATCGTTGAATGCCACGACATTTTGAGTTTCGACGCCCATTGCCGAATCCTGCACGAAGCCATTCCAGCGATCGGTCGCCCGTGACAACCAAGAAGAGGAGCTAGAATCCAAAGTCGAAGTCCCAGAACCCATCGCAGCTAAGGTAATTGGATCCGCGCTGCTGGTAAAATAAATCCCGCCGCCACCACCCGATGTATTCCCACGAGTCAGATCCCCCACGACGGTCACTTTACCGTAAAAGCTAAGATCGTAGCCCGAATTCACCTCGACGTTGAGGTTGCCGTTGGTGTGAGTCGGCCCTACAACATCGGTGTCGTATCCTGGATTAAATACTAGGTCTGAATTATAGAAAATCGCATTTGTAAAAAGCGGCGCATCTCGCACCACAAAAGTTTCCGCCAAATACGCAGTCACATCAGGGCCTACACTTGAGCGCACACTGGCCTTACTAAAGAGCTCGACCTCGCGACTAAACACGATTTTGCCAGCCAATTCATCATATTCATACAATAAATCAATCGGGCTGATATACTTCCAATCCCCCGAAGGTAACACGCCTGCACGTAACTCCAGAGAGCCCATGTTAACATCTGTGCCCTCGAAAAATGCACTCGCTGAACTCGGAATCACCAAAGGGCTATTCCCCGGCTGCAACTCATCTTCGGTGAACGATGTTTTTGATTCAAGCTGATCCGCAAGCTGAGCCACGCCATACTCCAAGAGCGCCTCCGCGGTAGACTGCGCTTGTAAACGCGCCACATGCCGATCCGTAACACGCGTCGAAGTCGTGGTGGTTTTGAGTAGAGAGAAAGCAATCACCATGACAGCAGTCGCCATGATCAAAACCATCAGCACCACAGATCCTCTCTTAGAGCTGCCATTTGTATATCTATTATCTCTCATGACTTCATCCCCTCGGTGATACAGTGAAATTATACGTGCCACCTGAATTCTTACTCGGTAAGTCGTATATAATCTCGCTATTAATCACGATGCTACGACCTAACATATTATAAAAAAGATCACCCGAAATTAGCCCAGTGGCACTCTCCACTAATACAGTGTGCTGACTCGACTGCAGCGCAGCAGGGATCAGATCTTCAACAGCGTTCGCTTGTTGTGCCGTCGGGATGTCGATGTCGAATCGCTTAATTTCAATCGCTTCCGAACCCTCCTCATCATTTAAGTAGTAGCCCACGATACGCTCGATCGGTGCGGGCGATAGATCCAAGGGAGTCAAATCCTCGCCATTATAAACAAAGACACAACAATTACCAGACTCCCCGGCCTGCATGCGATAACTCGCCACCAAAGTATCTTCTGCCGGATTCCTAAAGCTACCACCGTCGCCATGCCCCTCGTCGTAAAAGGTTTTATAGATAACAAAACTATTCGCCTCACGTGCATCGGAGCTCAATTGGTCGGTAATTTTACGAATGGAATTTTCAATATCTAAGTTATTAGTGACACCTAAGGAAACTTTGAGCGCATCCACGAAAAAGACGGAAACAAAGCCCAATACGACGACCCCGATCGTCATAGCAACAATCACCTCCACCATAGTGAAGCCCGCGCACGATCGACGGGCAGGCTGCGAATCAAATATTACAGAAGCTTTCATGCTAATAAATATCTACCAGCGACTTCACAGCTTTGACCGATCCAGTCCCCCATGCGGCATCGTTAGATTCGCTCACACCTGAGCGCAGATAGCTGTAATCAATTGTAATTTCTAAAGCACTCAGGGGCGTACCCCCTGAATTTAAGCTCGTCGCATTGATCGTCAAACGCATCGGCATCGATCGAATCGGCTCCTGGCTCTCCCGGTCGATATCCATTACAATCAACTGCTGCTGCTGCTGGCCAAACACAAAGGTTTGCTCAACCGTGCTGACAGTGCTGTCTCCCAAGGATGTCGCCACGAGTGTAAACCCAGTCCCCAAAGACAGCGCATCTCTCAGCTCATTATATGAATAAGCCATCAATTGTTCCGAATACCCCAAGGCAATACTATGGGCAGTCGAACGGCTGAGCACCTGATCCGACACCTTTAAGGATTGAATGAGAGAAGCCGTCAGCCCCAG
>MDTD01188255.1_pt1 | contig 14606 bp, 9 predicted proteins | sample 811221 | NCBI WGS metagenome assembly MDTD01 (sample SAMN05326646, study PRJNA326480) | marine metagenome | isolation source: seawater | place: Pacific Ocean: South West | collected 2011
CACAGGGGTCTCCTCGGTCATTTTGACCGGATCTCTGGTGTCCATCAAACCGGGGGAAGGTCACGGTCATGCCGGTCTGGCGATCGTGCACGAACACGTCGCGGTGGCCGTTGGTGTCTCCGGCGACCAGGTTGCTGGCCAGCGAAGTAAAGGCGATGAAGCGGCCGTCCGCCGAGACGGCGGCTTCCTGGCTATGGTCATTCGCTTCGCCACCCGTCGAGCTGACGCTCACGCGCACCGTGGTACCGGCCTGGCGGTCGCGCACGAAGATGTCGCGCGTGCCATTGGTATCGCCCGCGACCAAGTTCGGCGCGCTCGACTGGAAGGCGACGATCATGCCATCGGCCGAGAGAATGGGGTCGCCGCTGGAGCCAGCGCCCTCATCGCCGTTCGTGCTCACGCTGATCCGCTCGGTCAGGCCGGTCAGGCGATCGTGCAGGAAAGCGTCGCGATCGGCGTTGGTATCGTTGGGGACCAGGTTGGTCGAATGGCCATGAAACGCGATGAAGCGGCCATCCGCGGACATCGACGCATTGCAGCCGAAGTCATTGCCCGGTTCGCCCTGCGAGTTGATGTTGACGTGCTCCGTCTTTCCTGTGAGAAGGTCGTGAACAAAGACGTCGCTCTGGCCATTGACATCGCCCACGAACATGTTGGAAGCCAGCGTCTCGAAGGCCACATAGCGGCCGTTGTCCGAGATCACTGGCCGCACGCAGTCCTTGTTGGGCGCCTGGCCCAAGGAGTTGATGCTGGCCCGCACGGTCTGGCCGGTCAGGCGATCGTGCACGAAGATGTCCACCCGCGAGCCGGTATCGCCGGCGACGAGGTTGCTGGCATCCGATTCGAAGGTCAGAAAGCGACCGTCCGGCGACATGTCGACGATGTCGCTCCAGGCGTTGCCCTCATTGCCAGCCGAGTCCAGGCTGACGCGCTCGGTCGATTGGCCGAAGCAGACGCCGGCCATCAGCAGGGTGGTGAGAAGAGTTGGGGAGAATCTGTGGTGGTGTGTGGTCATGGAGAGAGTCCTCAGTGGCTGTAGCGTCCACGCTACTCGGATCTGACGGAAAATCCACGGCGTCCAAGCAAACGCCCGCGCGGGAGAGAGTTCTCATCGGAGCCAGGAAATGACCAAGTCTCCCAAGATCCGGCAGACAAAGCGGATATCGTGTCCCGCCCTTTTGCCGTCCCCGGACGGTTGGCGGAAATGTTCGAGCTCGTCTCCAAGCTGCAATACCACCTCCGCAGCGATCTGCTCTCTGGTCTGACCGTCGCGCTGGCGCTGGTCCCGGAAGCGGTCGCCTTCGCCTTTGTGGCCGGAGTCGATCCGCTGGTCGGGCTGCACGCCGCCTTCCTGGTCGGCATCATCACCGCGGTGCTGGGCGGCCGGCCCGGCATGATCTCGGGGGCGACCGGGGCCATCGCGGTCGTGCTGGTCGCGCTGGTCTCCGAGCACGGCGTGGAGTACATGCTGGCAGCGGTCGCGCTGATGGGGCTGATCCAGATCGCCGCCGGGATCTTCCGCCTGGGCAAGTTCATCCGGATGGTGCCGCATTCGGTGATGCTCGGCTTCGTCAACGGCCTGGCGATCGTGATCTTCCTGGCTCAGCTCGGGCAGTTCAAAGTGCGCGACGCCACCGGCGAGACCAGCTGGATGGAGGGCAGTCAGCTGTACACGATGCTCGGGCTGGTCGCGGTGACCATGGCGATCATCCACTTCCTGCCGAAGCTGACCAAGGTGGTGCCGTCCTCGCTAGTCGCGATCGTGGCGGTGACCGCGGCCGCGATCGGCCTCAACCTTGACGCCCCCAACATCGTCGACTACCTGCGTTCGATGAGCGGCAACCCCGCCGCCTCGCTGGCCGGAGGCCTGCCGAGCTTCTCGATCCCGAGCGTGCCCTTCACGCTCGAGACGCTGATGATCATCCTGCCGTACTCTATCGTGCTGGCAGCCGTCGGCCTGATCGAGTCGCTGCTGACCCTCACCCTAGTCGACGAGCTGACGGAAACCCGCGGCCGCGGCAACCGCGAATGCGTCGCGCAGGGCACGGCTAACCTGGCCTGCGGCTTCCTCAACGCGATGGGGGGCTGCGCGATGATCGGCCAGAGCATGATCAACATCCAGTCGGGCGGCCGGGGCCGGGCCTCGGGCATCACGGCGGCGCTGGCGCTGATGGCCTTCGTGCTGGTCGGCAGTCAGTGGATCGAGATCATCCCGGTCGCGGCGCTGGTCGGCGTGATGTTCATGGTGGTGATCGGCACCTTCGCCTGGTCGAGCTTCAACGCGATGTTCAAGGTGCCGCGCTCGGACGCCTTCGTGATCGTGCTGGTCTCCGCCGTGACCGTAGTGACCGACCTCGCGCTCGCCGTGTTCGTCGGCGTGATCGTGTCGGCGCTGGTCTTCGCCTGGAAGCACGCCAAGGTGATCCACGTCGTGACCGAGATCGACGCGCGCGGCTCGAAGATCTATTCGCTGCGCGGTCCGCTGTTCTTTGGCTCCGTCGCTAACTTCCGCGAGCTCTTCCACGCCAAGGACGATCCGGACGACGTCATCATCGACTTCCAGCACGCGCGCGTGTCCGACCACTCGGCGATCGAGGCGATCGACAGCCTCGCCGAACGCTACCTGGCGCTGGGCAAGCAGCTGCACCTGCGCCACCTCAGCCCCGAGTGCCGCTCGCTCTTGAAGAAGGCCGGCAACCTCGTGGAAGTCAACGTGATCGAAGACCCGGTCTACCACGTCGCGACGGACGAGCTGGCGTAGTGATGGAGTAAGCCAGAATCTGGGGGCTGCGTCACGCCGCTCGCTGGCCGGATTGCACTCTATGCGACGCGCGCACATCCGAGCGCTCGAATGGAAGGAATGAGCGGGCGCATCGCAGAATGTGAATCACGTTGACACAAGTCTCTTGATTGCGTAATGTCCTTTCATGTATCGACTTCATTTCTTTATTCAATCTTGCTTCCTCGTTTTTGTCTTCGTCGGCCCCGCCGCAGCGCAAGGGCTCGTCAAGGGGCAGGCATCTGCCGATTGGGAGGCGGCGAATCTCACTTTGCCCACCCCATTGCAGGATGACGACCAGCAAGGCTCCGGAAATAACATGGTGGCCTGGGAGTACTACACCGACGGGCGTACGTGCGACGGAGAGGCCGATGCGAAGAGCGAGCAGTCAAATGGAAGCTCCTCCGAGTACTACGTCCGCAAGAAAAGGGGTACCTAATATCGCGAGCAATGGTCATACAAAGGCACTCTCGCGGGACACCTTGAAGGCAATCCGCAGCTCCACTACTACGGTTTCGCGAGTTTGAGTCGTGAAGACAACGGCACGAATGGAATCGCCGCTGCACAGGCAGGTGGATTCGTGGCCTACGAGTCAAACACCATGCCAAATCCGGTATTCGCATTGGTTCTGGATGCTGGCATGCAGTCTGAGAGTAGCGCGATCGCGTCGACGACCTTTTCGTTCAACGCGTTGTTCATGAGTCATTCCGTGACGGCAAACACCGTCATTTCAAGTGGCTTTGGCGACACGGATACGGAGCAGTTCAACGATCAGATTGAATATAAGTGCACGAGTATGTTCACGTTCAAGACGACCGCTGAGATCCTGATTGAATCCAAGGCCCGTTCCTTGACAAATGACGAATGGGTGCGCGCCTTCTGCTATGCATGGGGGGATGTGAAAGGGATCATTACGCTGAGCGAGCTGCCGCCAGCTCAATGCCCCTAGGCTCATTTCTGACAGGCGTTTGACCGTTCTCTATGAAGATGCAAATCCGCTCAAGAGAGCTCCTGACAGGAGCGGCTATTCTCTTCGCGATCGTGCTGATCGGTTGGATTCTGCAGATGCAGAACCCCGCGGACGGCTTGGGGGGCGAGCGTATTCGCCAAGGCGGCGGCGATCGCTCACCGGCCTCTGTTGATCCAAGCTCAAGAGCTCAAGATCCAGCTCGAACTGAATTCGAGTCGTCGAAGCGTCGCAGCCATCTTCTGCAAGCTGTAGGGGGCGCAGAAGTGGGGCAGGTTTCCGTTCTGTCTGTTCGGGAAGATGGGGCTTCCGTAGCTTCACAAGTACAGGTCCCGGGCGCGCTCGAGCTGCCGGCGGAAGGCGACTGGCTCACCGTTGTCCAGGGCGACTCCATCTGTCCGCAGCTCGTCATGCTTCAGGAATCCGAGGAAGAAGGCGGGCGCGGCAATGAGGTCTGGGTGGTCCCGTCCGGAAGCGCAAACGTGGCCATTCAAAGCCCGTCCGGTCGACCATGGGCTGGCGATGAGCTCATCAAGGCGACGATTCGTACCCATACTTGCCCGGAGGGTTTCCCGGAAGGGGCAGTCGGCCTGGTGCTTGGCTCTTCCCAGCGATCACGACTGACCACGGCAAGCCTGAAGGATCTCCACGACTACTTCGCGAGTGGATTCGGGAATGGGAAACAGGAAGAACTCACGGCTCTGTTGCTGCAGGGTGTGCGCGACGAGAGGCTCGCCCTGCTCAGCTCAACGAGTCTTCGGAGCACGCTTGAGGTCGCAGAGTTCAATTTTGAAGTTCGGGGCGGGCTGGGATATGCACGTCACGGGCTCCCGGCCGGGGTGGCCAGCTCGTGGCGTATCTATCGCGAAGGTGCATTTGACGTTCTCCCCAAGGCGGATGGGGGACAAGTGGACCCAAGCGGAGACGGCTTTGTGCGCAATATTGGGCGTGGGTTCCGGCCCGTCTGGTCTGCTGACTTCGTCATCCCTGAGCAGGGTGTGATCGAACTTGCTGCCGTGATTTATGAAGAAAGTGGAATCGCGGGTGTGCTGGACCTGGCGGCGCTTCCCGGCTCCACTGTGGAGTCTCGCGTCGCGGTCTTCTCTCGTTTCGAGCAGCGTGATGCGAACGGGAAGTTGCTTGTCACCTACGACGCCGAGTGCGTCGTGTATCCCGATGAGCAAGGAGCGTTCTCTGCGAAGGGGCTCCTTCCGGGATCCAAGCGGATCGCGGCGATTTGGAAAGATGAGTCCGGTACCGTTTGCGTCGCCAGCCGGATCTTCGAACTTCCGGTCGAAGAAATGGTCGACTTGGGTTTGATTCAGCCCACGCAAAGTCAACCGGTTCGGCTTCAGTTTGAACTTGCAGACGCCGCGACAGGCCGGGCTATGCGGTGGGATCGGGTTTTTGGTGAACCAGATCCGGGTGAGCTCACGGTTATCTTGAAGAATCGGGCGAGGTCACCTCAGCCGGAAGACGATTTCTGGGAGGCGCTGTATCCAGAACTCGGCACCGAGCTGACGATTCTGGGCCTTTCGCCTTCTGATTGGCATGTCACCGTCATGGCTGGTGGCGCGGAAACAGACTGGCCCATGCCCGTGGGGGGCCTATCGGTCGATCGGAGGATGCAGGAGTTTGTCCTCGATACGAGGCGTCCCGTCGAGAGGGAGGTCCGTTTTGATGTCTCGGAGCCAACGGAGATGCAGCTTCAAGTGGCGTTTCCTCCGGGGGTTGAGTTTGAGGATGTCGGGCGTTCCATGAATCTCAATGCGCTCGTATTCCAGCGAATGAATGGTGAGCGTCAGAAGATGACGCTTCACTTTGAGCAGTCGCTGGGTGGGTTTGTTTCCAGGTTTCCAGCTGAGCTAGCACCTGCTTTTGTCGTGCTCGGCGGGCTTCCGGGGAGTGAGGCCCCCATGTTGGGGAGCTTCGAACTCACCGAGGAGCATGCGCAATCGGGGCGGACCGTGCAGGTGAGAATGGGCAGAGGGTATTGGGCAGAAGCGACGATTCCTTCGGCGTGGGTAGAGCGGCTGGCGACAGGGGTGTTGATGCTGGATGTTGACTCATGGCCAACGACAGCCAGGGCCCACCTCATCGGAATTCTCGACGCGGACAACCGTGTGCGCGTCGGACCTGTGCCGGAGGGCGCACTTCTTACGGAGCGTACCCTGGGGCTAATCGGCGTCGTTCGGGACGGTAAGTGGGTATTGAATCAGGATTAGGCAACGAAGGAACAGAGCTGCCGCCGCACGAGGTTGGCGACAGCCAAGTTTTCCTCTTCCCGATTTACCTCACATGCCAGACATCAGCCGGCAGCTCCGCGCCCACGCCGGAGTTGCGGCGGATAATGCGCGCGAGGGTCTGGCGTTCGACCATCGCGACGAGTTCCGGCGGCAGGTAGCTCTGGTACCAGAAGCGGTCGCCGTCGCGGAGGCGAGTGAACTGATCGATCAGGATACGGCGCAGCGTGGGACCGACGAGCGCGCCCGGCGCGTGGTCTTCGCTCAGAAGTCCTACCCAAGCGTCGATCCGTTCCACGCGACCGTATGCCTGCATCAGTCGATCTCGGCGGTCGGCGTCGCGGGTGATCTCGCCGAAGTTGCGCACCCGGCCGGCACCCAGCTCCTGCCGCAGCCGCACGTAGCTCGGCAGGCCGTGGTCCCGACCGCGCTGGATGTTCAGCGCCGCGAGGTCGAAGCCGCCCGCGCCCGGAGGGCCGAACAGGAAGTTGCGCACTTCATCGATCAGCTGCGCGTCGATCTCCTGAGCCTGCTGGGCGCAGAGCCCACGCAGGATCGGCGCGATGCCGGTGGCTTCGACTTCCTGCGGCGCGAAGAAGGCGCTCGCCAGCGAGAGGTCGCCGAGCGGGTGGGTGCTGCCATCCGCCATCACCCGGCGCAGCTGCGGGGACAGCATGGTGTGGCCGAAGCGGTAGGCCGCGGTCGCGAACTCGTTGGCGATGCGCGGATCCACGTCGGGTCGGTAGCCGCGGTATTCGCGCAGCGCGTCTTCGCCGAGGAGAGCCGGCAGGAACTCGCGGTAGGTGATCGCCTGCATCTCGGCGGCGACGATCGCCCGCGCGTACTGGTAGATCGTGTCGCCGTCGCGCAGTCCGCGCGCGGCCAAGGCGTCTGCCCAATGGTTGTGCTCGCGCACGAACAGGGTGTGGAGCGCGGTCAGGCCGATCTGCTCATTGGCGCGGATATCGCCGGCCAGGAAGTAGTGCGCCTCATTCGTCGGCGCGTTGGCGAAGCCGTTGACGTTGTAGGGCAGCAGCTCGCCGGCGCTGGTGCGCAGGCGGCCGGTGCCGTCCAGGGTCCGCAGCTCGAGCGCGCGTGCCTCGTCGGAGCCGTAGACGTTTGAAGCATCGACGAAGGCGGTGATCAGGTTGAGCTGTTGACGCACGCCGCCGTCCAGCTCGTAGCCGGAGCGGTCCAGCGGGATCACCATCGAGCCCGTCTGGAAGGGGTCGAACCAGGTGTCCCCGAGCGGCACTAGGATGTCGAAGGCCTCGGCCGGATCGGCGATCGGGGTCTCGGTCAGGTCGTGATCCAGGAACTGGCCCCACTGCCAGACCATGTCCGAGGCGCCGCCGCGGTTCAGGATCGATCCGGTCTGCGCGACCACAACGTTGCTGATCGCGCGCGCGCTCGGGCGATTTCCGCCGGCCGGCGTGCCCAGGCCATCGGCGTAATCAGCGGCGACCAGGCGCAGCATCGGCTGCTCGGCCGCGCCCCACCAGCTGTGGCGGAGGTTGTTGAGCTGCCCGTCGATCGTGCGCATCTCGTCCGGGAACTGCGCGGTCTCCGCGCCGTGGTCACCGGTCTTGTGCGCGCGGTGCAGGGGCGAGCGGTCGGGATTCTGCCTGTCTTGCGCCAGCGGCTGCGCGTTCAACGCGCCGCCCCAGCTGGCAAGCAACAGGAGAGCGAGGGACTTCATGGCTATCTCCAGGGGTTGAGGGCACTGTCTGCCCAGGTCAAAGATCATTCCCTGGTGCCACCCCGCTGCGCGGCCGGCGGTTCTTCCCGCTTCGCTCAGAAGAAAAAAACAGAAATCGCACGCGCGCAGTAACCGCACAGGGGTGTGCGGTCTATGCGCGCGTCGTCGATCACGCGGTCTATTCCTCGTACTGGAAGCAGATCTCGAAGGTCTTGTGTAGCGCGCCGTAGGAGGTCACGTCGCTGGACGGGATCTCGCTGGCGAGGTAGGTCACCTCGAGATTCCAGGTGCCCATGTGTTCTTCACAGTGGTACTCGCGCTCGGTGGAGATGACGCTGCCGCCTGAGGTCACGGTGGTCTCGCGCTTGACGTTGCTCGCCACGTAATTGAGCGAAAGCGGTGTCGACACTTCTTCAAGTTCGCCGCTGGAGATTGAGGTGGTCCGGTGATACTTGAAGGTGCATCCGTCGGGCGCCGTCAGCGTGATCGAGTAGGCGGCGTGCTCGTCGGCGTCCTTGACCGTGATCTCCTCGAGCTGGTACTCCTCGTCGATCACGTTGTAGAAGTTGACGTCGTGCGTCCAGGACGTGACCGAGGACGAGGCCGTCAGCGTCAGCTCGACGTCCTGGCAGAAGGGGTTGTCGAAGTCGATCGCTTCGCCGGTGTTGATTCCACAGCCGGCGGCGATTAGAAGAAGGGCAGGGGCGATGCGTAGCATGGTGAAAAGAACGGGTTTTCTAAGGGGGAACGGCGTTGTAGCTGCAACCCCGCCAACTCGCCAGCAAGCGGGAAACAGCTCTCAAGCGCGCGGGCGCTGCCAAAATGTGCCCAGTCATGCTTCGCGCCCTGCGCCGCCTTTTGCAAGTTCCCGACAAGCTCGCGCTTTTTGGGCTGATGCGCGGGATGCAGGGGCAGATGCGCTGCATGACGGCTGCGGCTCTGGTGCGGCTGGGCGCAATGCAACGCATGCGCGAGCCGATTGGGGTGACGCAGCTGGCCGATGCCTGCGGCGTGATGGAGCCTGAGTTGCTCCAGAACCTGCTCGACCTCGCCGTGCGACTCAAGCTGCTGCGTTGCAACGGCGAAGGCTATGCAGTGCGCGGTCGTCTGGCGCGTGCACTCGCGCGCGAGGGTGAAAACCCGATCGCCTCAATGCTGCTCGAGGCGACGAGCTACCACCACGACGTCTTTGCCAACTTGCCTGCACGTCTGCGTGGTGAACCGCCGCGCGACTATCTGGCGGAACACGGTGGCGTGGTCGCGGTGTCGTCGCGAATCATGGAGCCGTGGGTGATCGACTATTGCCGCCGCATCCATGAGCAGATGGATGGAGCTCGTGTGCTCTTGGACCTGGGGTGCGGGTCCGGGCGTTTCCTTACCGAGTTTGTCCGATGGCATCACGCGAATCGCGGCGTCGGATTGGAAATGGACCCTCAGGCGCAGGCGGTGGCTGAGGCGGCGTGCAAGGAGTCCGTTCTGTCGGATCGCATTTCGATCAAGCAGGGAGACATGCGGCGAGGGTTGGATTGGCCGTCGGACACGTTCAATCTGATCACCGCGCACCAGAACGTTTACTACCTCACAGCGGAAGAGCGTTGCGAGGTGTGGCGCATCGCGCAGCACCATCTCGCAGAAGGTGGACGGCTGGCGCTCGTGACTCCGACTGCAGGAGGCCCGATGTCGGACTACTTTGCGCTCGTCCTGGGTTCGACGGACGGATGTCAGCCTTTGCCCGAGGTATCGGACTTGATCGCTGAGCTTGAATCGGTCGGGTTCGAAGATGTGAAAGCCGAGCGACTGATCCCAGGCGACTCGGTCTATGGGATCTCCACCGGGCCGCTTGCGAAAAGGCCCGTTCCGAATCCGTGGTGGCACGCGCGGAAGCTCTATCAGGCGACCTGCCTTCTCACAGAACCTGCAAGTATCCAACTGGCTTGCTTTGACGAGAGAATCGATCGCGTCGGGGAGGTTCTTTCCGCATTCAGTGATGCGTATCTTGTGCTTTGGAAGCTGATTGAGGTCGAACTGGTTGATCACGCGGCTGTGCAGACGCTTCAGCGGATCGAGGAGCACATGGATGAGTTTGTTGGTGCCGATGACTCGGTTTGGGAGGAGGGTCTGCTTGACACCCATCCCCAATGGGTTGAGTTGCGTGAGCTGGCTCGTCTTGCTCGAGTTGAGTTGGAGAGGCTTGGGTTGGGGTCGGGTGGATTCCGAGGGCTCTTCTGGGACCACGAATACGTCAACTAGACGATCGTCGGGAGTAGGGTGGGCACAGCCCATGGCCGCCGTCCGATCCCTCGCTTACCTGCCGCTGCTCGTCTTGGCCGCGTGCGCCGCGCCGTCTGACGCCGACGTCGACGCCACCCCGCCGCAGCCGAACATCCTGCTCATCCTGGCCGATGACCTCGGCTACGGCGACGTCGGTTGTTACAACCCCGAGGCCAAGGCGCCGACGCCGCACCTGGATCGCATGGCGGCGGAGGGCATGCGCTTTACCGATGCGCACAGCCCGTCGACCGTATGCACGCCGACGCGCTACAGCCTGTTGACCGGGCGCATGGCTTTCCGCACCGGCTTCCGGAGCGTCTTCGCGGGCATCGGCGGGCCGGCGCTGATCGAAGAGGATCGATTGACCCTCCCGCAGATGCTGCGCGAGCAGGGTTACGCGACCGCCTGCATCGGCAAATGGCACATCGGGATGAGCTTCTTCGATGAGCAGGGCGAGCTGATCAAGAATCGCGGGCTGGAGGGGGTGCAGCAGGCGGACTTTTCGCGCGCGATCCCGGACGGACCGATCCATCGGGGCTTTGATCACTTCTTCGGCACCGTCTCCTGCCCGACCACCGACTGGTTCTATGCCTGGGTCGAGGATGATCGCGTGCCCAACCCGCCGACCGAGCTGCTCGACAAGTCCACGCTGCCGAGGCACGTTTACAGCCGCGATTGTCGGCGCGGAATGATCGCGGACGACTTCAACCTGGAAGAAGTGGACCTCGTCTTCCTCGAGAAGAGTCAGGCTTGGCTCGAGCTGCACGCGCGCGAGAAGCCGGACCAGCCCTTCTTCCTGTTCCACTCCATGCAGGCGGTGCACCTGCCGTCCTTCCCGGCCGAGCAGTTTCAGGGCAAGACCGAGGCCGGGCCGCACGGCGACTTTCTCTACGAGATGGACTGGGTCGTCGGCGAGCTGCTGGCGACGCTCAAGCGGCTCAACCTGGACGAGAACACGCTCGTGATCTTCGCGAGCGACAACGGGCCGGAGGTCCTGACCTCGATCGATATGCGCAACACCTACGGCCACGACGGCGCGCGGCCCTGGCGCGGCGTCAAGCGCGATCAGTGGGAGGGCGGGCACCGCACGCCGTTCCTGGTGCGCTGGCCCGGCAAGATCGCCCCGGGTTCGGTCAGTGATCAGATGCTCAGCCTGACCGATGTGATGGCGACCTGCGCCAGCATCGTCGGGGCTGCGCTGCCCAACGACGCCGCCGAAGACAGCTTCGACATGCTGCCGGTGCTGCTGGGCGAAGGCGGTGGCGAGCCGGTGCGTACCCATCTGCTGTCGCAGACGATTTCGCTGGCGCTCGCGATCCGTGAAGGCGACTGGAAGTACCTCGACCATCAGGGCTCCGGCGGCAACAACTACAACCGCGACGGGGATTGGGGGATGAAGCAGTTTGCCCTGCCCGAGACCGATCCCGACGCGCCCGGCCAGCTCTACGACCTGGCGGCGGACCCAGGTGAGACCACCAACCTCTACTCGCAGCACCCCGAGCGGGTCGCGGCGATGAAGGCGAAGCTGGAGGAGCTGAAGGCCTCGGGGCGGAGCGCGCCGCTTCGCGACTGAAGCGCGTCGTTCACATCGGCGCGGCGCGATCGACCGCTAGAATCGAGCCGTGCGACGAGCGGAGCAGATTTCCGAGGGCGTCCCGCGCGGCTTCGCGCTGGTCAGCGCCGTCCTGTTGAGCGCGGTAGCGGTCGCGCTGGTGAGCCTGGCGGGGAGGCCGTCTTCCGGGAAGCCCGCGCAGCGCGCGGCCGAGGGTGGGGGGCCTGTGATTCCCGGCCTGCATGGGGATCATCCTCTGGATCAGCGCGGCGTCGGCGCGGTGCTGATCGGTGAGCTGGGTTGCGCCCACTGCCACGTCGATCTGCGCGGATTCAGCGAGCATCACAAGGCGGCGCCCGATCTGAGCGAGGTCGGCGCGCGCGTTTCGCCGGAGTTCCTGCGCGAGTTCATCGCGCAACCTTCGGCGGTGGTGCCTGGCACGACGATGCCGCACATGCTGGATTCGCTGCCGAAGGCAGAGCGTCAGCAAGCCGCCGAAGCGATCACGCAGTTCCTCGTCTCGCGCGCGAGCAGCAAGCTGCAGCGCGAGCCGGTTGCCTCGGCCGCGTCGGACGCCGGTCGCAAGCTGTTCCACTCCGTCGGTTGCGTCGCCTGTCACGACCCGCGCGAAGCCGCGATGGAAGGCGCCGCGGTGCCCGCGCCACGCGATGGCGCGATCACGCTTGAGCACGTGCCGGAGAAGTACACGCTCGCTTCGCTCTCTGAGTTCCTCTACGACCCGCTCGCCGTTCGCCCTTCCGGTCGCATGCCGGACATGAGCCTGAGTCGCGACGAAGCGCGCTCGATCGCCAGTTACCTGCTCGATCGCCCGACCATCGACTTCGCGCCACCGGCCCAGGAGTTTCCTCTGGCCGCGCGAGGGAAGGCGTATTTCCAGCAGCGCTATTGTGGATCCTGCCACGATCTCGATGGGATGGCGTTTCCGTGGCCTTTCGGCTTCTCCCACTCGCTCGACGACCCGCTCGATGGGAACGATGGCTGCCTGTCTTCGAGCCCGAGCGGAGTACCCGACTTTCAGCTGACCGACGCGCAGCGCGCGTCGATTCGCGCCGCCCTCAACGCAGGCCCACGGGAGAGCACGCCGCGCGAGACACTCGCCAGCACGCTCACGACCTTCAATTGCATCGCTTGCCACGAGCGCGAGGACTACGGCGGCGTCGCCACGGACCTCGACCCCTACTTCGGCACCGACGAACCGGCGCTCGGCAACGAGGTGCGTATCCCACCGACGCTGTCCGAGACCGGCGCCAAGCTCAACCCGGACTGGCTGCACAAGGTGCTGTTCGACCGCGCGCGGGTGCGGCCGTACATGCACGCCCGCATGCCGCAGTATGGCGAGGCAAACCTGGGCGCGCTGCCCGAGCTCTTCGCTGCCGCCGACCCGGCGCCGCCGATCGAGATTCCGGTCTTCCGCGGCAAGGAGCGCGGCGAGATGCACCAGGCGGCGCAGCAGCTGGTCGGCTCGGACATGCTGGCCTGCATCAACTGCCACGCTTTCAACGGCAAGCCGTCCCCGGCCATGAACGGCCTGGATCTGACCACCACCGCCGAGCGTCTGCAGCCGGCCTGGTTCAAGTCCTTCCTGATCAACCCGCAGGCGCATCGGCCGGGGATCATCATGCCGCTGTCGTGGCCGGGCGGAGAGGCGCTGCGCCAGGACGTGCTCGACGGCGACACGAACAAGCAGATCGATGCGATCTGGTCTTACCTCGAGCAGGGGCGGACGGCCCGCGACCCGAAGGGCATCCGCAACGAGCCGACGGTGCTGACGGTCGAGAACGAGCCGCGCCTCTATCGCGGGCGCAGCGGCATCGCCGGCTTCCGCGGCATCGCCGTGGGCTTTCCGGGCGGCTTGAGCTACGCCTTCAACGCCGAAACCGGCGCGGTCTCCGGCATCTGGCGCGGTGGCTTCGTGCGTGTGCGCTGGGACAGCCAGGGCGCCGGGGATTTCAATCCGGCTGCGCGACCGATTCAGCTCGCCAAGGATCTCGCCTTCGTCCAACTCGAGAACGACGACCAGCCCTGGCCGCTGCTGCCGGTCATGACCGAAGAAGAGCCGGTCAACCCCGACCCGCTCTATCCGCGGAGGCTGGGCTACCGCTTCCGCGGCTACTACCTGGATCCGGCCAAGGTTCCGGTGCTGCAGCACCAGGCCGGAGCGGTCGCGATCGAGGAGCGCACCGTGCCCGGAGCCGAGAACGAGCTCATTCGCACGATTCAATTCGACGCGCCGGAAGCGCAGACGCTGCACTTCCGCGCCCTGGCCGGCAAGATCGATCGTGTCGCGCCCGATCAGTACCGAATCGGCGGCCTGCAGCTGACCACCCCCGACGCCGGCCAACCCATCCTGCGGCCGGCCGCCGCCGAGGGCGAGATGGAGCTGATCCTCGCACTCGACCTGCCCGCCGGAACCTCGTCCTTGGAGATTCGCTATGAAGTGCTCTAGCCTCCTGCTGCTTCTTGCTTGCGCCAGCCTTGCGCCCGCCCAGGAGCTGGGCGAGAAGTGGGGCACCGAGGCGCGCGAGCGCGAGTACTACCGGGTCGTCGATCTGCCCACGCCCGAAGACGAGGTGATCGAGGCCGGTGCCTTCTGCACCTTGCCGGATGGCCGCCTTGCGGTGGGCACACGCCGCGGCGACATCTTCCTGATGGACGGCGTCGATGTGCTGCGCCCGGAGCCCGTGTACCACCGCTTCGCCACCGGCCTCGACGAGATCTTCGGCCTCGACTACCGCGACGGCGCCTTCTACGTCACGCAGAGCTGCGAGCTGACCCGAGTGAGCGACACCGACGGCGATCAGCGGGCCGACCGTTTCGAGGTGCTGTCCGACGCCTGGGGCTACGCGAACTATCACGAGTACGCCTTCGGCTCGAAGATTGACCCCGAGGGCAACATCTACGTCGCGCTGGGGCTGTCCTACTCGTATCACTCGCGGGCGCTGTTCCGCGGCTGGATTCTGAAGGTCACCCCCGATGGCGAGACGGTGCCGATCGCCAGCGGCCTGCGCAGCCCGGCCGGCATCGGCCCGAACGAGCACGGCGCGATGATGCTCATCGAGAGCCAGGGGCCATGG
>MDTD01013392.1_pt1 | contig 14605 bp, 16 predicted proteins | sample 811221 | NCBI WGS metagenome assembly MDTD01 (sample SAMN05326646, study PRJNA326480) | marine metagenome | isolation source: seawater | place: Pacific Ocean: South West | collected 2011
GATTATAAATTAATTTTGCTACAACTGGCATTTTTGCCATTTTCTTCCTACCGTCGTTAAATTTTTTTTTTCCGTAATATTTTTCTAAAATTTTATATGCTTCTTTATGATAACCATATTTTAAATTAAAAGCTTTAGCGATAGATTGAGCAGTAATATCATCATGTGTGGGTCCTATGCCACCAGTGGTAAATACATAATTATATTGTTTTGATAAAAATCTTAAATTTTTAATTATTATCTTTTCAACGTCAGGTATAATTCTCACTTCCAAAACAGAAATTCCGCAGTTCAAATTTAACCAATTGCTTATAAAAGCAATATTTTTATCTTGAGTTCTGCCAGACAAAATTTCATTACCGATAATCAAAATTGCTGCATTTACTTTCTTTTTTTTCTTCATAGATTATTAATTATACATGAACTTTGAAAAAACATTAATATCAGGTGAATTCATAAAAAGATACAAACGTTTTTTTACTGATATAAAAGTTGGAAATAATACGGTTATTGCACATTGCCCAAATACAGGCTCTATGATGGGTTTATTAAAACCTGGTAATAAAGTTTGGTTAAGCAAAGCAGATGATCCTAAGAGAAAACTTAAATATACTTTACAAATTATTGAAGATAAAAAATCAAAAGTAGGTGTAAACACTCATTTAACCAATAAGATTGTTTTTGATGCACTAAATAATAAAATAATAAAAGATTTTAAAAATATAGATACTATTAGACAAGAAGTTAAGTTTGGTAAAAATACTAGATTTGATTTTTTGGTATCCGAAGGGGCTAAAAAATCTTTTATAGAAGTTAAAAATGTTACTCTTTCCAGACGAAAAGAACTAGCAGAATTTCCTGACACGGTGACCTCTAGAGGTCTAAAACATATTCAAGAATTACTAAAGGCAAAAAAAGAGGGTTATATGGTTTATATACTTTTTGTAATTCAAAGAGATGATTGCAATAAATTTGAATTAGCCAGAGATTTAGATCCCGAATATTGTGAATTATTAGCAAAAGCTGTTAAAAAAAAACTAAATATACTTTGCTACGATTGTAAATTTTTAACAAAAGGAATAAAACTAAATCGAAAAATACAATTCAAAATTAAATGAAAGAAAGTTATAAAGAAGCCTTTGAAAAAACTAGATTAGCTGGAATAATTGCGGCAGGTGCATTAGATGAAGTTACAAAAATAGCTATACCAGGTACACAAACTAGCAAAATTGATAAACTTTGTTATGAGTACCTAAATGATAATGGTGCTTACTCCGCGCCACTTTTTTATAGAGGTTTTCCTAAATCATGTTGTACATCAACTAATCATATAGTCTGTCATGGAATACCATCAGACAAAATTTTAAAAGATGGGGATATTGTAAATGTAGATGTTACAGCTCTCAAAGATGGTTGGCATGGGGATACTAGCCGAACATTTGAAATAGGAAATGTTTCTATTAAAGCAAAAAATTTAGTCAAAACTACGTATGAAGCTATGATGAAAGCAATCAAAATTATTAAAGAAGATATACATTTAGGAGATATTGGATCAGTGATACAAAATCATGTAGAGGCACAAGGATTTTCTGTAGTGCAAGACTTTTGTGGACACGGAATCGGACAACAATTTCATAAAGAGCCAAATATTTTACATTATGGCAAAAAAGGAACAGGACAAAAAATTAAAGCAGGAATGATTTTTACAATAGAACCCATGATAAATTTGGGTAAATACGAAACCAAGACACTTAACGATGGATGGACGGCGGTAACAAAAGATAAGTCCCTATCTGCACAATTTGAACATACTATAGGTGTAACTAAAAATGGATGTGAAATTTTTACATTATCAAAAAATTAATGATTGAAAGATACTCAAGACAAGAAATTAAAAAAATTTGGGAAGATAAAAACAAATATAATATTTGGTTAGAAATTGAATTAGCTGCATCTGAAGCTATGGAAAAACTAAAGATAATTCCAAAAGGTGTTTCTAAAAAGGTAAAATCTAAAGCAAAGATAAACGTTAAAAGAATTTTACAAATTGAAGATAAGGTTAAGCATGATGTTATAGCTTTTTTAACATCAATTACTGAACAGGCAGGCAAAGAGGCTAGATATCTTCATAAAGGAATGACTTCATCTGATGTTTTGGATACATGTTTTAATTTACAACTAAAACAATCTAGTGAGATCCTATTAAAAGATATAGATCAACTACTTCAAGCAATCAAACGTCAAGCGATAAAACACAAATATACTCTTTGCATTGGTAGAAGTCATGGCATTCACGCAGAACCAACCACTTTTGGTCTTAAAATGTTATCTTTCTACCAGGAATTTTTAAGAAATAAAAAAAGATTAAAGTATTCAATGCTGGAAATTTCAACATGTGCAATTTCAGGTGCTGTTGGCACTTTTGCTAATGTAGATCCGAAGATAGAAAACTATGTTGCTAAAAAATTAAAACTTAATGTTGAGCCAATTTCAACTCAAGTCATTCCAAGAGATAGACATGCTCAATTTTTTTCTACTCTTGGCATTATTGCCAGCTCTATAGAAAGATTTGCAACTGAAATAAGACATCTTCAAAGAACGGAAGTATTGGAAGTTGAGGAGTTTTTTGGAAAAAAACAAAAAGGATCTTCAGCAATGCCTCACAAAAAAAATCCTATCCTTAGTGAGAATTTAACTGGTCTAGCAAGAATAATCAGATCAAGTGTAATTCCAGCTCTCGAAAATGTAGCTTTGTGGCATGAGAGAGATATTTCTCATTCCTCTGTTGAGAGAAACATTGGTCCAGATGCAACTATTACATTAGATTTTGCTTTAGCTAGATTAACTAATCTTATCAAAAATTTAAATATTTACCCTAAAAAGATGCTAAAAAATCTTAATATAACAAATGGAATATTTTTTTCTCAAAGAGTTTTACTTGAGCTTACTTCAGTTGGTTTTACTCGAGAAGACGCATACAAAATTGTCCAGAAGAATGCTATGAATGCTTGGAAAAATAATTCTTCCTTTTATTCCAACATAATTTCAGATAAAAAAATTGTTAGTAAAATACCTGTTAATAAACTCAAAAAATTATTTGATTTTAGTTATCATACCAAAAAAATTAATATAATTTTTAGGAGAAGTTTAAAAAAACAATAAACAAATGAACAAAGGTAATAAACTATACGAAGGTAAGGCTAAAATATTATATGAGACTAAAGATAAAAACTTGTTGATACAACATTTTAAAGATGACGCCACAGCTTTCAATAATCTAAAAAAAGCTAAAGTTGAAGGTAAAGGGGTTTTAAATAATAGAATTTCAGAATACATTTTATCTAACTTGTCTCAATGTGGAATAAAAACTCATTTAGTAAAAAGATTAAATATGAGAGAGCAATTAATTAGAAAAGCAGAAATTTATCCTATTGAATTTATAGTAAGGAATTTAGCAACTGGCTCATTAACAAAAAGATTAGGTATACCTGAAGGCACTGTTTTAGAAAAACCTCTTTTAGAGTATTGCTATAAAAAAGATGAACTTGATGACCCTTTAATTTCAAAAGAACATATATATTCTTTTGGATGGGCTACTGAGGATGAAATTAAAATCATAGATAAAATTACTCTTAGAATTAATGATCTTTTGACAGGTATTTTTAGAGCTATAGGGATAAAACTCGTTGATTTTAAAATTGAATATGGAAAATCATGGAATAAAGATACTGAAAAGAAAGAAATAGTATTGGCTGACGAAATAAGTCCAGATACCTGTAGATTGTGGGACGCCAAGACGGAAAAAAAATTAGATAAAGATAGATTTAGAAAAGATCTGGGTAATATTATTCAAGCATATCAAGAGGTTGCGAGAAGGTTGGGAATAATGCCTGAAGAAACCAATATTAGTGAAGTAAATTTTGGAAAAACTATTCCAATCAAATTCAAAAAAAAATAATTTGAAATTTTCAGTTACAGTCACTTTAAAAAATGATGTATTAGATCCACAAGGTAAAGTTGTGCAAAATACTCTAATAAACTTGGGTATGAAAAGTTTAAAGAGTATTAGACAAGGTAAATTTTTTGAAATTGAAGTTTTAGAAACCAACCAAGATGAAGCTGAAAAAAAAATTAAAGATATGTGTGAGAGGCTTTTAGTCAATTTGATTATTGAAGATTACAAAATAAATAAATTATCATGAAGTCGTCTGTGATAGTTTTTCCTGGTTCAAACTGCGACAGAGATATAGCTATTGCTTTAGAAAAAATGCAGTTTAAAAATCAAATGGTATGGCATAAAGATACGTCGCTGCCCAAATCGGACTTAATAGTAATACCTGGTGGTTTTTCTTATGGTGATTATTTGAGATCTGGAGCAATAGCAGGCAAATCTCTCATTATTGATGAAGTTATTAAATCTGCAAAGTCTGGTTGTTTAATTTTAGGAATTTGTAATGGGTTTCAGATTTTAACTGAAACAGGCCTTCTAAAAGGCACATTATTACGAAACAAAAATCTTAAGTTCATTAATAAAGATGTGCATATAAAGGTAATTAATAACAATACTAAATTTTCATCTAAGTATAAAAAAGATCAAATATTAAAAATAAATATCGCTCATAATGAAGGTAATTATTTTACTAACAATAATCATTATGAAGAATTAATACAAAATGATCTTATCGCCTTTAAATATTGCGATATCCATGGAGATATCAATGAACAATCTAATCCTAATGGAGCAATGGATAATATAGCCGGGATTTATAATTCCCAAAAAAATATTTTAGGAATGATGCCTCATCCTGAAAGGATGGTTGATGATTTGGTTTCTAATACGGATGGAGTTAATCTTTTTGCTAGCTTACTAAAATAAGATAATGAAAATGAATAATAAAATAATTGAAAAACATGGGTTGCTTTTAGATGAGTATAAGAAAATTCAACAATTATTAAAAAGAGATCCTAATTTGTTAGAGTTAGGTGTGTTTTCAGCGATGTGGAACGAACATTGCTCTTACAAATCTTCAAGGATACATTTAAAAAAATTACCTACTAAAGGAAAACAAGTTATACAAGGTCCAGGGGAAAATGCAGGTGTAATTGATATTGGAGATGATGATGCTATAGTTTTTAAAATAGAGAGCCATAATCATCCGTCTTATATTGAACCTTATCAGGGGGCAGCTACTGGAGTGGGAGGAATTTTAAGAGATATTTTTACAATGGGTGCTAGACCTATTGCTCTTTTAAATTCAATACATTTTGGATCACCATCGCACCCAAAAACTAAAAGCTTATTGAATGGTGTAGTATCAGGTATCGGTGGCTATGGAAATTGTATTGGAATACCGACTGTAGCTGGGGAGACAAAATTTAATGAGACATACAACGAGAATATTTTAGTAAATGCGATGGCTGTTGGTCACGCTAAAAAAGACAAAATTTTCTATTCAAAAGCCAAAGGTATAAACAAAGCCGTTGTTTATGTTGGCTCAAAAACTGGTAGAGATGGTATACATGGTGCATCTATGGCTTCTGCAGAATTTGATGATAATTCTGAGGATAAAAAACCGACGGTTCAAGTCGGTGATCCATTTACAGAAAAATTACTTTTGGAAGCTTGTCTTGAATTGATGAAAGATGACTCGATAATAGCGATTCAAGATATGGGTGCTGCAGGTTTAACTTCGTCCAGTGTTGAAATGGCTTCTAAAGGATCATTAGGTATAGAATTAAATCTAGAAAAAATACCTTGTCGAGAAGAAAATATGTCACCGTACGAGATGATGCTTTCAGAAAGCCAGGAAAGAATGTTGATAATATTGGAAGATGGAAAAGAAGATCATGCCAGAAAAATTTTTAGAAAATGGGATCTAGATTTTGTTGTGATTGGTAAAACAAATAATACTAAAAATTTAACGCTTAAGTTTAATCAGAAAGTAGAGGGTGAGATACCAATAGATGCATTGTCCTCTAAAGCACCTGTTTATAATCGAGAATGGGTGAAAAAGAAATTGTCGACTAAAAAAATTGATTTTAAATCACTTAAAAAAATAAAAATTGAAGATGCTCTATTAAAAATCTTATCATCTCCCAATCATTCTAATAAAAACTGGATTACTGAACAATATGATCAAATGGTCATGTGCGATACTGCTCAAAGATCAGGATCGGATGCTGCGATAATTAGGATTCATAAAAAAAATAAAGCCATAGCTGTTTCTGTTGATTCATCTGCAAATTATTGTAAATCACATCCAATTACTGGAGGAAAACAAATAGTTTGTGAAAATTGGAGAAATTTGATTTCAGTTGGTGCTAAGCCTGTTGCGATAACTAATTGTTTGAATTTTGGAAATCCAGAAAATAAAAATGTAATGGGTGAATTTGCTGAATGTTTGGATGGGATAAAAGAGGCTTGTAAATATCTAAATTACCCAGTGGTATCAGGTAATGTGTCTTTTTATAACGGAACTAATAAGAAGAACATTTATCCTACTCCCGTTATAGGAGGGGTCGGTTTAATTGAAAAGATAAAGAAACCCATTAGTCTTAATTTTAAAAAAGAGGGTAATATAATTTTGCTGATAGGAAAAACATTTGGTCATTTAGAATTAAGCTGTTATTTGAAAGAAAATTATTCAATAATTGAAGGCAGACCACCAGAGGTGAACTTAATAAATGAAAAAAATAACGGAGATATTGTGTTAAAATTAATTGAAAACAATTTGGTTTTAAGTGCACATGATGTTTCTAATGGAGGAATTCTTGTAGCTTTAAGTGAAATGGTAATAAGTTCAAATAGAGGCGCTAAGGTTGCAAAACCAGCTAAATTATCAGACCTAAGTCAATATTTTTTTGGAGAAGATCAAGGAAGATATATTTTGGAAGTTGAACCATTAAATTTAGACAAGATTACTACAATTTTGAGAGATGGTAATATTTTTTTTGAAAAAATAGGAATAACACAAAATGATTTCTTTGAAATCGAGGGAGAAATGAAAATTGCGACTAAAGATCTTTTTAAAATTAATCATGAATGGTATAATAAATATTGAATGCCTTTACCAATAGATGAAATAAAAAAATTAATAGTTGAATCTATCCCGGATGCATCAATTGAAATTAAAGATCTAATGGGAGACAGTAATCACTATTCTGCAACAATCAAATCGAAAATATTTAAAGGTTTAAGCAAGATTGACCAGCATAAACTTGTTTATAAATCTTTGAAGGGTAAAATGGGAAATGAATTACACGCCTTTTCAATTTCAACGGAGGAAAAATGACAGAAATAAAAGATCAAATTAAGAAATCAATCGAAGAAAATGACATATGCCTATTTATGAAAGGAACCCCTGACGCACCTCAGTGTGGTTTTTCGATGGCTGTTTCTAATGTGTTAAAACATTTTAATGTTAAATTTAAAGGTATTAACGTTTTGGAAAGCAATGAACTCCGACAGGGAATTAAAGATTATAGTGATTGGCCTACAATACCACAGCTTTACATAAAAGGTCAGTTTGTTGGTGGTTGCGATATAGTCAAAGAAATGTTTGATAAAGGAGAATTAAAAAAACTCTTTTTAGAGAAAAATTTAATTAAATGAGGAATTACATTTACAAGATTATAATTTTCGTTATCGCAATTATTATTATTTTTGAATTTACTATTGGAAGAACTTTAGACCAATTTAATAAAAAAATTGACTTTATAAATAATCCTAAAGCAAGACAAGAGATAGTTTCATCTATAAAAAAAGAGATGCAAAAAGCAAATGAAAGAGAAAATTATTTAGATGAAGATGAAAGAGTAATTATCAGTAACTTCATAAAAAAATTAAGAAAAGAATTAGATCTTTCTAACTAACTACATTTATATATTTTAGCTAAAATTAATTTCTCATTGGAAAAGTTTACATTAATCTTTTCCTGTTTAGTGATCTTGCAATTATTTGGCATTCCTTTTCTCAAAGACCTTTCAAACAAAGCAACATAAAAAGGTCTCTCTTTTTTTTTGTGAAGTTCACTAAAAGATATAAAGCAATTATTTTTGTTTTCTATAAAAAATTTGATTCCATCATTTCTATTAGAAATTATGCAACCATACTCTTTTTTAGAGTTATTTTCTAAGGCTACAGCAATTTGTTTTGTAGATACTCCCCAATAATCTAGTTCAAAATTTTTATTAATGTTAGTAAAGATATTAAAATTATTAAACCAAATATAATTATAAGGATATATTTTTATATTTTGAAAAGAGAAAAAAATTATAAACAGGCCTAAGCAAATAATACCTACTTTTTTTTTAAAGAAAAAAATTGCAATTAAAGATACAATAAATATTAAAGGTATTAAAAAAAGCACCTGTCTTAATTCATCATACAAATTTACTTCGAACAATAGCAATATAAAGATTATAGAAAAGATACTTAAGCTTAATGTTCCTACTATCAAATTATTTATATTTTTAATAAATATTTTTTTTTCAACAAAAGGAAACAATAATAATCCTATTAAAATTATTATAGGTAATTTAAAGAAAAACCAAATAAACAAATAACTTGAAGGTAAATCTTGAGCTTTCATACATTCACCCAAAGTAATAGTACAAACTGTTTGTATGTGTTGGCTCATAAAATTAATTGAATCTAAAAATTTTAAGGGATCGCTCCAAAAACTAGGATGCAATAAATAAATAGAAATTAAAAAAATAAAAGAAAATATAAAAAAAGATTTTAAATTTTTTTTTAAAAACTTTAAGGCACTTTGTTTAGATAAGTTTAAAAATAAAATTAAAAATATAATGTATTCTATAAAGATAAGGACGCCAGTAATTCTTATAGACATCAAATAAGATGTTAAAAAAGCAAAAACAATAATTTTCTTTAGGCTAAATTTAGAATTTTTTAAATAATCGTGAAAAATATTTATCAAGAAATATGTACAGACTAACCAAACAGACATGAAAGGAATATCTTTAACGTTAAAAAGGCTATGGCCGAAAATATATGGATATGTTAGAAAAAAAATTGCACTTAAATTAGAAAACAAGTGATGGTTTGTGGATAGAAAAATTATTTTTCTCAAGTATAGACCACTAATAACAAAAAAAAGAAATACGGTAGGATGTTTGGATAAAAGGATTGATCCTTCAATATTCACGTTTTTAAAATCAAAAAATTTTAATATTATTGTCTCAATTGGAAATGATACCAAGTGAAAACCTATTCCGTAGTAACCATGGTAGGTATCTAAGAGACTAATGTCACTCTCTGTGTCAAAAAAAATATTTAAAAATTTACTTTTATTTAGATTCCAAATTAAATTACTGTGTGCTTCGTCGTGAGTTATACCAGTATTGATTGATAAAAAAGCACCTACAAGAAAATAAATTAGTAAAAAATAGTAGAAATAGTTTTTTTTTATGTCAGTGATTTTTTTCACAAGTAAAAATAAACTTATTTTATTTTTATCTAGAGTAATATTCAATTACTAAATTTGGTTCCATTACTACAGGGTACGGAACTTCAGAGAATTTTGGAATTCTAACTAATTTTGCAGTTTTGTTTTTATCATCACACTGAATATATTCAGGAATATCTCGTTCTTTACTTTGTAAAGAACCATCAATCATGACTAGCTTTTTTGATTTTTCTCTAACTTCAATAACGTCAGTCTCTTTTACAACATAGCTAGATATATTTACTCTTTTCTTATTCACTTTAATGTGTCCATGGTTAATCATTTGTCTCGCTGAAAAAACAGTAGGTGCTAGTTTTGCTCTATATACTACAGTATCTAACCTGCTCTCAAGAAGAGCTATTAAATTTTCGGTAGTATCGCCCTTTTTTGATAGAGCTTTTCTATAAATATTTCTAAATTGACGCTCATTTATATTTCCATAATAAGCCTTAAGTTTTTGTTTGGCTTGAAGTTGTGTACCGTAATCAGTCGGTTTGCCTTTTTTGTTTTGACCGTGTTGTCCAGGAGGGTAAGCTCTGGAATTAAAAGGACTTTTTGGTCGTCCCCATAAATTTGCTTTTAATCTTCTATCAACTTTGTGTTTAGATTTAAGTCTTTTTGTCATATTCAATTGATCAGTGTTTATAAGACTTCAGGTCTATTTGTCAATTATGGTTATGATTTTTTTTTACTTAATGAACTAAAAATACTAGCCAAAATCCTTAATTCCTTATCATTTGGCTCCATTCTGTAAATCAAATTATTGATATTCAATAACATCGATAATCTTTTCTCTCTTGGTGTAAAGAAATTCCGTGTTTCCAGCAAACTTACTAAATGATCTATGATTGAAACCACCTTCTTTTTCGATGATATTTTAATGTCTTTTCCACTTTTTAGAAAAATCTTTTTATTCAAAAATTTAAAAATCTCATAACAAATTATGGTAACTGAATGAGATAAATTTAATGATTTAAATTTTTTGGAGGTTGGTATCTGTAAGATAAAATTTGATAATGAAATATCTTGATTAGATAAACCTGAAGATTCAGGCCCAAACATGAAGCCAACTTTTGATTTTTTTCTTCTTAGTAGAATTTTAAACAAATCATTAATTGTTATATGTTTTTTATTAATATCTCTTCTTCGAGCACTTAATGAAATAATTATGTCATAATCTTCAATAGCATCTTCGGTATTTTTAAAAACTTTTGTATCTTTAATTATATTGTAAGCTCCCACAGAAGTTACTTTTGTTTTATGATTAGGAAATATAAATTTGGGTGAGACAATACTCAATTTTTTAAAGTTGAAATTTTTCATCGAGCGAGCGCAAGCTCCGATATTTTCACCAAGTTGAGGTTTTATTAGAATAAAACCAAATCTATTCTTCATTCAAATTAGCAGGTGCTTTCTCTTTATAAAGTTTATAATCAAGGCTATCTATTAAAGCTTTGAAGGAGGCTTCAATAATATTCGGAGAAACTCCCACAGTAAACCAGCTTATACCAGTCTTATCGGTGCTTTCTATTAAAACTCTAGTTGTTGCCTCAGTACCTGTATTTAATATTCTTACTTTGTAATCAAGAAGTTTTAAATCAGAAAAAAAATTATAATATTTTGTTACTTTTTTAAAATTTGTTCTTATAGCATTATCTAACGCGTTAACTGGTCCATTGCCTTCACCATGGCATTTTATTTCTTTTCCATCTATTAAAAATACTACGCTAGCTTTAGTTTGAATTTTTATAGATTTAGAAACATTAACATCATAACTCTTAACTTTAAGATATTCAGGAACTTTTCCCAAAAGTCTATTTGCTAATAATTCAAATGAAGCGTCCGCTCCATCATATGAATAGCCACTAAACTCTCTATCTTTAACTTCATCTAATATTTTTTGAACTTTAGGATCTTTGGAGTCAATTTGAATCCCATATTCTTCAAGTCTTGACATAATATTAGATCTGCCTGACTGATTTGAAACTATTATATTTCTATGATTACCGATCTTTTTAGGGTCTACGTGCTCATAAGTTTTAGGATCTTTTTTTACTGCAGAAACATGTAAGCCTCCTTTGTGGGAAAATGCTGAGGCTCCTACATATGCCATATTTTTATTTGGTTTTCTGTTAAGAATTTCATCTAATAGTCTTGAACACTCTGTTAGTGAGGATAGTTTTTCTCTTTTAATATTAATCTCAAATCTATCGCTAAAAGATTTTTTTAGACATAAATTTGGTATTAGTGACATTAAATTAGCGTTACCACACCTTTCCCCCAATCCATTAATAGTTCCTTGAATTTGTCTGACTCCACTTTCTACAGCTGCTAAAGAGTTAGCTACGGCGTTTTCTGTATCGTTGTGAGCATGTATTCCTAAATTTTTTCCAGGTATTACTTTTGAAACTTTTGTCACTATTTCTCTTACTTCATTAGGTAATGTGCCTCCATTTGTATCACATAATACCACCCATCGCGCTCCATTATCATAGGCTTGTTTTAAACAATTAAGTGCATACTCTGGATTAGCTTTATAACCATCAAAAAAATGCTCAGCATCAAATAAAAATTCTTTTTTATTTTTAACAAAATGCTTAGTAGTCTCTTTTATATTTTCTAAATTTTCCTCATTTTTTATTCCTAGAGCAATTTTGACATGAAAGTCCCAAGATTTTCCAACTACACAAACAGCGGGAGTATTAGCATTAATTAGTGAAGCTAATCCTGGATCGTTGTCTGCACTTCTTCCACTTTTTTTAGTCATTCCAAAGGCAGTAAACAAAGTTTTTGACAATTTAGGAGGGTTCGAAAAAAATTTAGTATCAACTGGATTAGCCCCTGGCCAACCACCTTCAATATAATCAACCCCTAAGTCAGATAAAACTTGTGCAATTTTATTTTTATCCTCTATTGAAAAATCAACTCCCTCTGTTTGTGCTCCATCACGCAAAGTAGTATCAAAAATATATATTTTTTCTTTATTCATTTATATTTCCAAATAGTTCCATCTTTTTTATCTTCAATTAAAATTCCTTTTGAAAATAGTTCACTCCTAATCTTATCAGCAAGTGAAAAGTCTCCATTAATTTTTGCTTTCGCCCTATCGTCAATTTTTTCTAAAATATAGCTTTCTGATACACTAATCTGCCTTTTTTTTGAATTTTCCCAGTCCTTTTTACTTACATTAAATAAACCGATTAGTCTGCAAGCTCTGTTAAATTGTATTGTTTTTTCACTATCCCCTTTTATCCCCTCATTATAAAGCTCATGAATTTTTGCAATAAATCCTGGTGTATTCAAATCATCAAGCAAAACATCGTCTACTTCAAGAGTGCTTTCTTCAGTTATATCTAAATAAAGTTTGTACCATTTATCTAAAACATTTTTTTGATTATTTAAAAGCTTGTCATTCCAGTCAAGTGGCTGACTGTAGTGAGCGCTTAATAATGCCAATCTTACGACCTGACCAGAGTATTTATCAACCGCATCCGAAATAGAAATTATATTTCCTAAAGATTTTGACATTTTTTCTTTGTTTATTGTAACAAAACCATTATGTACCCAATAATTTGCAAATCTTTTCGTTTTATTGTTACAACAAGATTGAGCAATTTCATTTTCATGATGAGGAAAAATTAAATCTAATCCTCCACCGTGAATATCCAAATTTTTACCTAAATATTTTTCACTCATAACAGAACATTCTAAATGCCAACCCGGCCTTCCTCTTCCCCAAGGAGAGTCCCAACCTGGATCCTCACTTTTAGAGGGTTTCCACAAAATAAAATCCATCGGATTTTTTTTAAGATCAGAAATTTCTACTCTACTTCCGGCTTTAAGTTCTTCTAAATTCTTGTTAGATAGTTTTCCATAATCATTAAAAGAGTTTACAGAAAAATAAACATGACCTTTATTTTCATACGCAAAACCTTTTAAAATTAATGAGGATGCCATCTCAATCATCTCTTTTATGTGTTCTGTTGCTTTAGGTTCAACAGAGGGCTTCAAACAATTTAAACTTTCACAATTTTGATGAAATATTTTAGTAATTTCCCTTGTAACATCTTCGATTCTTTTATTTTTTTTTTTTGAAGACTCAATTATTTTATCATCTATATCAGTAATATTTCTTACATATTTAACTTTAGAACCATAGACAGACCTTAATACTCTGAACAATAAATCAAATACCACTAGGCTACGTGCATTTCCAACATGAGGGTTATCATAAACCGTTGGTCCGCAAGCATATAAAGAAATTTTTTCTAAATTTAAAGGAGTAAAAATTTCTTTTTTTCTTGTTAATGAATTTGTTAAGTGAAGGTTACTCATTAAATTTGCAAACTGGAATAGGATTCATTTTATGTAAATTTTTTTCTCTAATATCTAAATATTTTTTGTAATTAGGATCATTTTTATCCTGCATTGCTTTTTCAAGATCTTCATAACTCATACCAAGTTGTTTCTCATCGTTTCTTCCATCATCCCATAGTCCATCGGTTGGTGGTGAATTAATTATTTCTTCTGATATATTTAAATGCTTTCCAAGTTCCCAAACTTGTGATTTAGTGCAATCAGCTATTGGAGAAATATCAACTCCACCATCTCCATATTTAGTGTAAAATCCTATGCCAAAATCTTCAACCTTATTGCCAGTTCCCACGACTATACCTTTATTAGCTGCCGCTACTTGATATAGAGACGCCATTCTTAGTCTTGCTCTAGAATTTGCATAACCATGTTCGTGGTCAAATTTACTCAAAACTTGTGAAAAGGAATTAAAGATTTTATCCATTTCTAGCAAATGATGCTCAACGTTTTTATAATTATTTTTTAACCATTGGGAATGTAATAAACTTAAATTATGCTGAGACTTTATTTGTTTTATCGGCATTGTTAAAACAATTGTTTTACGACCAGTATTTGCACATAAAGTACTTACAACAGAAGAGTCAATTCCTCCCGATATGCCAACAACTAATGCTTTAGGTTTATAGGAGGAAGATTCACAATAATTATTAATCCAATCAGTTATGATTTTAGCTCTTTTTTTTACATCCATAATTAATACCTTACCTCTCTTTTAAGGTTTGGTCTTAATAATTACAATAATTATTAAGACGCGGCTTGAATAA
>MDTD01065970.1_pt1 | contig 14605 bp, 16 predicted proteins | sample 811221 | NCBI WGS metagenome assembly MDTD01 (sample SAMN05326646, study PRJNA326480) | marine metagenome | isolation source: seawater | place: Pacific Ocean: South West | collected 2011
AGTGTTTGGATAAAAATTATTAATATGCTCCCAAAGCAATTTATGTTGATCTAAGTAACTTTTAAGAATCACCTCTTGCGAAACTCCATGATAGCATGAAGGAAAGCTATTCTTTCCGGTTTCGAAACCATGGTTACCTTTTATCTGATATATTGGACCATCTAAGCCAATAAAAGAAACTTCTTTACAGCCTAAAGCGCCAGCAAATATAAGCATTCGGGCGCCAATTCCAATCTTGCTGTAAAATCTTGTATGCATACAAAAATATCTTTCGTAGTCGTCAAAGGCGTGCGCTACCCACTTATCGTGAATTTCAAAACCATAATACGGATTATGTTTCTGTCGATATTGTAGAAACTCCTCAGATTGCAAGTCAACTTCGGGCATTATCATTGCTAAATCAACTTTTAAATCTTTTAGTCGCGGGTGTCTAAAAAAATGGTTGCACGACCATATATAATCATACCCTTCAGTGCTCCATTCGGTTTCTTTCGAAGATGGGCCGCCGGCAACAAATAAAACTTTAGAGTCTTTATATTTTTTAAAATAATCTAAATTAGAATACACAACGTTTGAATCCGCCACAACTGATTTAACAATTTTTTTGAAAGATTCTGGATTTGAATTTTTACAGTCGTTTATAACCCAATTGGGAAATGAACTAATTGCTCTATGATGCTGGAAAACATCGATATACATTAGTCTAGTCCTCGCAACTTCTTACGTGCAGGCAACTCTCCGTCATAAAGTCTTTTGACGCCATCACCAAGTGCTATTTCTAATTCTCTTATACCTTTCACTAGTTTTATTAGCCCTTGAGGCTCAAGCGAAGCTAAATGATCAGAGCCCCACATTGTCCTGTCGAGCGTGATATGCCTCTCGACGATCGTAGCGCCGAGGTAAACGCTGGAAACAGTAGTCCCTAAACGGAATTCGTGCCCACTATATCCAACCTCACAGTTGTATCTTTCTCGTAAAGTTTTGATACATTGCAAATTTAATTCTTCTAGGGGCGCCGGGTATGTTGAATTACAGTGCAGAAGTGCAAACTCGCAATCCTCTTCGCGAAGCCACTTAACAGCGGTATCTATTTCCTCTACGGTACTCATGCCTGTCGAAAAAATAACCTTTTTGCCGCTTCTTGCACATCCTCTCATTAACTCTTCATGAGTTAACATTGCTGATGGCATTTTTATAAATGGAATATCGTACTTCTCTAGAAACTTTAAACTATCCATATCCCAAGGAGATGCGGACCATGCTATTTCTTTTACTTTACAATACTCATCTATTTCATCATACTCTTTTTTTCCAAATTCCATTCGATACTTATACTCTAAGTAACTCATTGTTCCCCAAGGAGTTTCGCGTAAAACTGCCTTTTGGTGTTCTGGGACACATACATCTGGATTTCTTTTTTGAAACTTTACTGCATCACAACCAGATAGAGATGCAATATCAATCAATCTTTTCGCTGTGTTCAAGCAGCCATTATGGTTAATGCCAATCTCTGCAATTATGTATGTTCTCATTTTCGATTCTCCTTCAACGAATCAATGTACAATGTCTCGCACAATTCGAATTGCCATGGATAATCAATATCCAGACATTCACGCTCTTTCATTGGATAGAGTTCAATATCCCCAGGTTTTTGAAAATCACCCATCCAAATACCATTTTTAATGGGCTCCATCTTCCCGGCATAAAGACAATGTGCAGCCTCATAAGTAACCTCAACTACTTTTGTGTTCATACATGCCTCAGAGGCAGGCCATGGTGTTTGTAGGGTGCCATCTTTATTCCAAAAATAGTTTTTCTTTTCCATAACACCGAATAATCCTTCTGAATCTGTTTGCATGTATGCCTTAACAAACCCGTCAATTGTCGATGTCTCTAGAAAAGGTGTGCAGCCATTAACTAAAACACAATACTTAAATGGTAACTTGTCCCACCACTCGTACATATCAGTCATAGGGGTTCCTTCTGAGTTTGCAGATTTTTCACTTCTCAAAAAGACATTGGCGCCTCGATTGTTTGCGATATCAATTAGCTCCTGCTCATAAACAGAAACATAAAAATTATCTTTAGGTATGAAATTTGAATCTAAAACTTTTTGTATTGATAAATCAAACAAGGTAGTCCCGGCAAAAGGTTTAATCATTTTTTGCGGGATTCTTTGGGAACCAAGGCGCGCTTGGATAATAACACATATGTCCTCTAAGCGCTTCATCAGTCTCCGCGGTGTATCCTATGACTATCACTATCAAAGTGTTGCGTGGAAAACTCATAAAGATACGAATCTTCTAGGGCATACATTTGATGCCTTAAGCCAATCGGTACATAGAAATTTTGCCCTGCTTCCAAAATAATCTGTTTAGCTAATTCTGGATTATCGCCATCGCTATACTTTACAATCATTTTTCCTGACTGGAGATAGAATACTTCGTCTTTCTTTTTGTGGAAGTGCCAAGAACACTGCTTTCCTTTCTTAAAGAATAATAGTTTTCCGCAATATTCCTCTTTGTTTACAATCCATTTTTCATATCCCCAGCCTTTTTCAACATATTTCATTGGAGGATGAATAAGGTGCTCTACCATACTGATTTTCCTCCATCAATAACAACATTTTCTCCAGTCATATAAGAGCTGGCATCTGAGCACATGAAAACGATTGCACCCTTGTATTCGTCGATGTGTGACATTCTATTCATAGGAATTATGTTTGTTAATTTATCCACAAACTCTTCCGGATGATTGTTATAAACAGCAGTAGGGCTGATAGAATTCACTCTGATGTTCTTTTCTGCAAAATATACAGCAAGATACTTTGTCATTCCTACAATTGCCCATTTTGCTGCTGAGTAGGTGATTGGCTTGACGTTCTGCATGTTTTCATCAACGTTATCTTGACGATACAGCCTTTGATCTGGCGCAATAACTCCAAGATCGGATGCTATATTTAGAATAACTCCACCACCATTTTCTAGCATTTTATTTGCTACAGACTGAGAACAATAAAATGTGCCATTCATTGCGGCGTCAACACCTTCCTGCCAATATTCCGGAGTCATTGTTTCGAACCTACTGTCGGGTGTTAAGCCGCCGCCTTTTTTAACTTTTGGATCTTTCGCTGCGTTATTGATTAAGATATCAATTTTATCGCACAAATCTACAACAGCTTGAACTGACTTAGGATCAGTTACATCCATATGGTATGCACGCGCAACGCCGTCGCCGTATTTTTCATTTAACATCTTTGCTTTTGCTTCTACTCTATCAATGTGATGATCTGTTAGTACAACATTGCCACCAAACTCGATAATTGCTTCGGCATGCTTAGGCCCAAGCAAGCCGCCGGCACCCGTAATCATGGCAGTTTTTCCAGTTAAATCAAATACTTTACGAACACTCATTATACAACTCCTTAAATAATTTTGTATGATTTTTGATAGTCTTCTCTTCTTCGCCAAAGTTCCCTCTTGCAGTTTGAAGAGTATATAAACCATTATAACTCAATTCTTTTAATTTGGCAAATATTTTTTCAAATTCTGTTGCTCCTGTTAGCGGATTAACTGTTTCATTATCCCTGTTTCTGTCTTTTAGGTGAACGTTGTTTATTTTTTCATGAAATAAATGTAAATATACATCATGTTCTACCCCAACCGTTGTCATATTGCCGGTATCATACGTTAAATAGAAATTATCACGCATAAAAATTATGTCAGCAATTACGTCCATCTTGTCTTCAATTTCAAAAGAAAAATTTAATTTACTATATTTGTCAGAAAACTCTTGAATCTCAATAATGAACTTATCTCTCTTTTTTATGTCGCTCATACTGGACTCTTCTAAAATTGGAATGGTGACATTTTTAATTTTATTACGAATTGCAGCTTCACAAATTGGAGTCAAATTATCGGATAAGAATTCAGTATCTATAATTTTTTCACTCACTAGATTGTCTGCACAAATAGAGCTAATTGAATAGTTGCTTAAATCTTCAGTGAAAATTGGATTATTCTCAAAAGATTTTTCAGTTACAATCCACTCAATATGATTTAAGCCCATATCTTGCAGTAAATCAAATTCCTTTTTCCAATCCGAAGGAGTATCCTGAAACCCCTCTGTTGGAGGAGATAGTCTACCTTGTATAATGCCCATTTTCATTGAATGTTTATCCTTGTTAGTTGTATTTCATTTGATATCATCTCACCGTCAAAAGATATTGAAAATACAATATGCTTAGCTATTTCTTCTGGATCAATAAAGGTATCAAAATCTTGATTTTTTACTTTTCTTCCCATCTCTGTTTGAATAGAGCCCGGAGAAAAACAGAATGAGCGTATGTTTTTAGTCCTATATTCGTCGTGTATTGCCCGTGTGAGCCCAAGTAAGGCGTGCTTTGACGCACAGTATACCGAAGTGTTTTTAAAGCCATTGTAGGAAGATGAGGAGCCGATATTGACTATTCTGCCCCACTCATTTTTAATCATGCTACCTACAAGATCTTGTGTTAGCAAAAACGGAGCACGAACATTTAATTCAAAAGATTTATTAAAATCTTCAATTTCTGTGTCTTTAAGGGCTTTTACAACAAAAACACCCGCACAATTAATTAAAACATCTATCTTTCCTAAGCACTCAAGTGCGGAACTTGATAATTGTTTCACTTCACCTATGTTTTCTAAATTTGCCGTCATATAGAAAACTTTATTTGTGGTGGCTATTTTAGTTGCCAATCTTTGAAGTTTTTCTTCATCCCTGCCGGTTAAAAATAGATTACAATCATGCTTAACAAATTCAGCAGCGATGCATCTTCCAAGTCCGCCAGTGGCACCTGTGATAAGAACGTTCTTATCTTTTAATATGGGAAACATTTCTATCATATAAACTTCTAAAAATATCTAAGTTTATCTGCCACAGCTTGCTCTGCCGCTGAGAATGTTTTCATGCCTGTTCCAACGATCGTAGATGCTACCGAAATCTGTTCAATCAAGGCATTTAGCTCGTCAGGCTCAATTGAGGCAGACTGATCGGAGCCATACATTTCCTTATCTAAAGTAATGTGCCTTTCAATTGCACTAGCACCCATAGCGACAGCCAACATAGATGGTAATGTGCCGGATTCATGTCCACTATAGCCAACAGGACAACTGTATCGATCTTGAAGAGTTTTGATCAAATTTAAGTTGCAATCCTCGTCGGCGCAAGGATACGTTGAAACACAATGAAACAATGTGTAGGGACAATTACATTCATTAAAAATATTCACCGCATGATCAATATCTTCAAAATTACACATTCCAGTGGAAATAAATGTATGCCTTCCTTCACTGGCAATTTCTTTTAGTAGTTCAGTGTAAGTTAACATCGCTGATGCCACCTTATTAAATGGAAGATTATATTGTCTCAAAAAATGTTGACTTTGAATGTCCCATGCTGACGCAGACCATAGAATGCCAACTTCCTTACAATAACTATCAATTATATCGTAATCTTCTTTGGTAAATTCCAAGCCTTCCTTTTGCTCTCTTTGTGTAGTACCCCAGGGACTTTCTCTATTTCCAGCTAAATACTCAGCGGTGTAAACTGTATCAATGTCCCTTTTTTGAAACTTTACAGCATCACAGCCGGCTGCAACTGCCATGTCTATAAGTCTCTTGGTTATATCTAAATCGCCATTGTGATTAATGCCTATTTCGGCAATAAAGAATGGTGTCTTTTGTCTTGTGTTGTATGGATCGAATAATTCCATGCCTTCTCCTTGTTAATCTAATTTTACTCTTTCTATGCCTTCATATAGAGTGCTTATATCGGATACTAATTGTAATTCAATTCCATGTTTTTGAAGCCAGTAGAAAACATCCTTTGAAGATTCTCTTCCGGCTTGTATTTCCCAATCCAAAACATCTCCTCGATTAAACAAATCTTTTGTGTTTCCATAAAAATGTTGATACGTATCTTCGTTTACATTATCGTTGGTAAGATCCCAACCTAATCCAATTATCCTTTTTACCCCTAAATGAACAGTTAAGAAAAGTACTGTTTCTAACATTATACCCGGTCCGCAAGGGCGTGTCAAGGAATTAGAGAACAAAAAATCATCGAATTTTTTAGTTAACGTTACAAATTCATTGTTTATTTCAGTCCGAATTGGAATTTTAAAAAACAAATCATGTTTTTGATAAGGATGCCAACGTTGCCCAAGATCGTAATTACTGCTGGCAACAACAATTGGGCGAGTATGCTCATCATATGTGTAATGCTGCAATATCGGCTTACCCGAAGGCATTGGCAGATTTGCGCAATTAAAAAAGTGAAAATCTGTTACACCTGGAAAAACATCATAAGCCTGTTTGACACTGACTGTTAGTTTGTCTGATAAAAACTCTTTTAGGAAGTCTTCTGAATAATTCCCTAAGCTTGGACCGCAATTTAAGATGTAAGCCGTGTCGCCCTCGTAAGAATCTTTTAAAATATCAACCTTTCTTTGTAAGTCATTGGTAAGTGATATTTTTTTTCTAAGCCTGTTTCTTTTAAGAACATGTTCAGAATAAGCACCATTTAGATCACCAAAGACGTGCTCTACTATGTCTTTTCCTATCTTTTTAGCATCAAAGTTATGATTGTTCAATAGCGTTTGCTTTAGTTTTTTACCTTCTGCGGCTAGTTTATCTTCTTTCCACATATCGTAGGCAAGTCTTAATTTTTTCCTGGCGCTTGAAACACTTGGCTCATACCATTCACTATCAATAGAGTAGACTGGATTTGGCACAAGACACGTATCCCACATTCCGGATACCATGAATTTATTTTCAGGATCAATATAATCTAAATGCCCACCCTGATCGGGTACAATCACTGGTAATTCATTTAAAATTGCTTCAAAAATTGTTAAACCAAAACCTTCACCGCGGGGCAGCAGAGCAAAAACATCGCTATTTTCGTATAGCCATTTAATATTAGAATCTTCCACATAAGATGGCAATAATAATATGTTATTTTTCTTATCTTCTAGACTTATAGAGTCGCGGATCCCCTTTACTGTATTTGCGATTTGTTCAACAGTTGAGGCTTCAGAAGATTCAAACGTTTTTAATATCAAAACACAATCATCGTGATTGCCTAGCTCTGCTGTGAATGCAGCCAATAACTTATCAAAGCCCTTGCGATGTGTCCATTGAGACATTGCAAAAATCACAAACTTATCTTTTAGATTATTAGGTAAATTTAGTGGCTTAGATTTTACAAGATCAATATCATATATTGGATGAGGAGCTAAAAGAACATTGTCGCAATATTTTGAATACAATTCAACATTCATTTCACATGCTGTGATAATGCTGTGTGGCTTGAGCCATTCAAGCGACTCTCTCCACTCGTTGCATATGTCAGTTGTCTCCCATACAACCAAATGATGATTTCTTTTAGATGATTTTATTAGTTTAACCAAGCATGGCGTTTTGATACCATCTGTCGTTTTAAAACGTTCGTCAGCAAATAGAGGCATTGGAGTTGGCATATGCCAAATACACTCATAATCATTGTTTTCGATAAACTTAGAAATTTCCTCATTATCAACAAAGGAGTATTTTTTAATCAACTCTTGCTCGCGAGAAGTGAGACTCGTCAGCTCAACTGGTGCCGCTATCGATGAGTATATTTTCAAATCTATTTCTTTATCATCAATAGCTAAGTCCAAACAATCTAGATATCTGCGTGCTGCGATACCATACCCAGACAAATCTAAAAATTGAGCACAATAAATTACTTTTTTCACAATACGAAAACCTGTGCTTCTTGGGGTTCAGCTTCGCCAACAACTGAAATGATCGAATCAACAAATTGTTTATGAAGATCGTCTTCGTTAAATTTATCTCTCAGGAATTCAGCATGTGTCTGAACATAATCGATGTTGTTGTTAGTCACATCTTCATAACATAGCCTCATTTGCTCCTTTGCAGAATTTTCTCTAGCATATGCCCATTTGCTGTCGGGCTGGATGATTCCCTCCCACACTGCCTCTTCTTGGACATTATTGATATCAAATGCAACGTTGTAAAATTGACTTTTATTAGAATCGTCGATTAGAAAATCTAAATGCCCAGACCATCCAACAGAAACAACAGGAATACCAGTGTATGCTGCTTCGAATAATGGCAATCCAAATCCCTCGCCGTGAGCCAAAGAAACAAAGGCTTTAATCTTGGGATGCGAATAGAGAGAGTGTACTTCTTCATCTGTCATATCCCCATGAAGTAAGTATACCTTACATTTTCTATCCTTAAGCTCCGGTACATCTTGCATAATCTTGTGAAGCTTAACTTCCGTGTTTATAAAATCAATATGACTATTTTTAGCCATATTAGTCTTTACCACTAATCCAACTTCTTCATCTTTGAATTCTGACATAAACCATTTAATAGTATTTGCTATGTTCTTTCTTGGACCATATTGAGATACAATTAAAAAATTAAAGTCATATTCCAAATCAAGATCAATATTTGGTAATTTGGAATAATTTTTTGTTGGATAATTTACAACATCAATAGGAACACTTAATCTGTAATCGAACTCTTCTTTGGTTTGTTCATTTACGGCTCTATACACAGTGTTTTCAAATATATTCTTCGAGTGCCTGGAAACAACAATCAACTTGTCTACAATTTCATTCGAATTTTGCAGCCACTGGGGCGCCACTTTTGTTGTTTCGATGCCGGCAGTATAACCTATATTAAATCTTGCAATTTTTTCAAACTCGTTGGGGATTGTAACCTGCAGGGATGCATCGAATTGCCCACCTTGTTGGATATGTGCAATTGTTTTTTCAATTGTTTGATCAATCCAAGTACGCTCGTCGCTTACATCGTTTACCCAAGAAGTTTGCCCCCACTGTAGCGGCTGAATAAAAATATTAAATAAGTCTGGGCGGCTACGAAGGGCGCGCAGTGCAAATCGCGTTTGTTCTCCATATCCACTCCGAGTCAATAGTGGGCCTTTTAGTAAAATGCTTTTTCTCATGCTATCTCCTTTAATGTCCAACGAGAATAATTCTTTCGGCTTTCCCAGGAGCCATGGCTTTCTATAATTTCATCAATTTTGTTTATCCAGCTATTTTCAAAGGTTTCAAAATTGTAATTTTTTTGAATATGATTGATGCCTAATTGAGCCATTTTTTTATATCTTGGCTTGCTTAATTTAAGAGCCTGGGATAATGATTTTTCAAAATCTTTCTGATTTATTCTATCTTCATAAATGTAAGGTACCTGCAATGAACCAATGATGGATCTACTGCTAGGTTGAATTCCCCAGCCGAACCAATTTTCTCCGTCTGTTACTTGTTCTTGCAAACCTCCAGTCATGTTTACAATAATAGGAGTCCCGCAGGATAAAGACTCTAAAGTAGCCAAACCAAAACCTTCTGCATCAGAAATATTAATTGTATAATCAGCCATGTTGTAATAATCAGCTAATTCTTGTGGGCTAACTTTATTGGTTGACAACAGCACTTGCCCGTCTGTTATTCCTAGGTGTTCAATTAAGTGAGGAAGTGGTTGCCCATGGGGATCTTCAGCATCAGTGTGCATAAGCAATGTTGCCTTGTCATGCCCAACTTTATCAAGCCACTCCTTGAACCACCAAATTAATGTTCCAGATTGCTTTCTGCGAGCATTTCGATTATTCCAGAAGAATATTTTTTTATTTGGACTTCTAAATTTTTCGCTAGCTTCTATAACTTGACGTCGAATGTCCTTGACTTTTGCTAACTTGTCTGACTCTGTATATTTGTAAAAAATTGAAGAGTTAACAGCATGGGGAATATACCCTGAATAAGACTCCGGTGATGCGGTTTCGACTATTTTTGCTGAGACTTTTGAAATAGCAATTACTTCATCTGTAGAATCATACCACGCTTTGTTGAAGTACGGTATCGGAAAATTGTCCCAAACATGATAGTATACCATGGGAACATAAGATCTCACCTCATTCTCTATTTCCCACAGCCAATCATAAAAACGAGGATCTGTCATAAACCATAACAAATCTGGGCGTTCTTTTTGTAGAATCGAGCGAATAATTTCGCTATTTCCATAATTATCAACCGGGATGATTACAAAATCTTGCCCCCAACCGTCGACGGCAACTGGAGTATAGTCCTCATGTTTCATGGCGCCGCCAAGACATACAAATTTATATCTGCCCGTCTTGAGTAGCGCTTCGATAAAGTATTTTGTTTGTCCTGCTACACCGGATGGTGATAACGGATGATCTGATAAAACCAAAATTTTCTTTTTTTGCATTTATTAATTCCTTATGAGCAATGTTTTGTGTTATAAAATTTACAGCCGTAGCCCTTAGTGCATGACAGCTTATTCTTAATATAACGTTGTTTTTTGATATTGTATAACGCTTTGTTTAATAATTTAAGGGCATTTTCTGTCTTTCTCGCACCAGAAGTTACTCTAAAAAATTCCACCCTATTTTTATTGGCGGTTCTCTTAAGTAGTGCAAAGTGAGTTTCTACATCTTTTGGATCTACATTCATTTTTTGACAAAAGTAGTTTTTATAAAGTGTTAATTGGTATGTAACCATTGGCTCTGCGCGCTTTCTGGCATCCCAGCCCCAAGAGCAAGTCTTCCAATCAAAAATATGTATTTTACCGTCTGGAGTTGCCACTACAGCATCGATAAATCCTTTGAATTTATATTCATCATGCCCTTCAATATCTTCCATCAAGGGCATCTCTACAGCAAGAACCTCAAAATCTTCAAAATAGTCCGACAGTGCATCGTCAATTTCTGGGATGATATCATTCCCTTGCTTCATCATTTGGTGAACTAGTTTATTATCTACATCATCCTCTAATTCAGAAATGTTCTTTTTCAATTCTTGAACAAAAAAATCTTCAGATAATTCCTCTTCAAGTAGTTTCTTTTCACAAACGGAGTGAAGCGCGGATCCAAAAGCGGTGTATTCGTTGCCAGTAAATCCATCAATACCATCAACACGTGTAAGTTTGTGATAATACGGACAATGTGCCCAGTCTTTTAATTCAGAAAATGATATATGTGCCATCTAAGCCTCAATGATGTATCTTCAATATAACATGATACTTACATGGAGTCAAGTAATTCTTGATTTTGAATATTAATTAATTTTTCATACACTGCTGGAGATACTTTTTGAAGAAAATTATGATTACTATCTAAATAAAAATCTGTAAATGCTGTTGCAAAGTATTCTCTTAGAGAGGTTGCTGCGTATACGTTAATAAACAACCCTTGCATTACTCTTGCTAATTTATCATATCCAACTTTTTTGTGGAGAAAATCATCAAATTCTTGATTATATTCAATCTCGTTAAAAAATGATTTAGGCGTCTTGTATCCCATATTCCACAAAATATCATGCAACATTGCTCGCTTGGCAAGAAATTCATTCTTGATTTTTTCATCCGCATATAAATAATATCCATGCGGTGACTCGATTGAGTGCGCCACTTCGTGCACAAGATCGTCATACATATCATCTTCGTCATCTTGTAGATTAGATACATATATTGTTCCGCCATCATAAAAAGCATTAATATCACGCTCTTCAAATTCCTTAAACCAACCCACAATTATCATTTCAATTTCTTCTAAAAGGTGTGCAGGTAATTTTGATTCTAATTTTGCTACAACATTCTCTACATCAATGTCTGACGCAACTGGTTCTTTAAAATAAACGTGAATGCCTGTTGGCGTGTAGAAGTCACTGTTCTTTTGTTGTGAAGTCTGGTGTTTTTCCATCAAGTGTTTTATAAGCATCGTCTAATCCTAATTGATAACCACGCAAAAAATTCTCTTCCGCAAAAGCAAAAACAAACTCTGGGAATTCGTGCGCCATTGTTTCTGCAATCATATTTACGGTAACCTCTTCCTTGTCAAACTTTGTTCCAACATATTCAACAAGAATATTCTTTAGTTCCGTATCTGATTTAACTGCCATGGCTAGCATTTCATTTGAATGAGCTTCTTCTTCGCTTATAGCTGCATCAAGAATTTCTTCGATATTAGTTACTTTTTCTTTACTCATTGTAAAGTCTCCTTTATTAATATAACATACAATAAACTATTTTACAAGACTTTTGAAGCAAGAGTTGCTAATTCAGATCTCTCACCCTTCTTGAACGTCATATGTCCTGCGATTGGGTACTCTTTAAAGCTTTCTACTGCGTGTGCCAAGCCGTTTGAAGTTTCATTAACATAAACATTGTCAATTTGCTCAACATCACCAGTAAGGATAATTTTAGTACCCTCGCCGATACGTGTAATAATAGTTTTAATTTCGTGTTTGGTTAAATTTTGTGCTTCGTCTATCACAATAAATGCGTTAGAAATTGATCTTCCGCGGATGTACGTAAGCGCTTCGATTTCAATTTTGCCTTTTTCCATATACATCTCTAAAGACGTCCTATCTCCCATAAGAAATTTGAGATTGTCTTGAATAGGCATCAGCCAAGGAAGCATCTTCTCTTCCATAGTCCCTGGCAAGAATCCAATATCTTTTCCAAGTGGCTGCACAGGACGAGAAACTATTAATCGTGAATAGTGGTTCTCATCTGTACGCAATCCTATTGTTTGCTGTAATCCGGCAGCAATTGCTAATAATGTTTTACCCGATCCGGCACGTCCAACTAACGATACAATTTTAATGTCGGGATTCATTAGCATATCGATGGCAAATGCCTGTTCCTTATTGCGTGCGTCTATCTTCCAATCATGAATATTTTTATTAACTACATTCTGGAGTGGTTCATGGTGATTTTTAAATTTTGCTAACGCAGACTTTTTATCATTGGCGTTTGACACCATCATAACATATTGATTTGGATACATAGGTTGCTCAGCTTCGTCTTCAGTAATCATTATATCTTCGCCTGCATAAAACCGATCAATAACCTCATCATCAAAACATTGAACAATAAATCCGTTATACAACTCTTCAAACGATGGGGCAGCTTTTTCAGAAATATAATCCTGCGCTTCTAGCCCAATAGAGTCGCAAATTACCCTCATATTAATGTCGCGAGAAACCATAATTGTTTTTCGGTTCTCACAGTCTGATTGAATTGCTTTTGCTGTTGCTATAATAGCATGATCTGGGTGTCTCATATCTAAGTCAGGTGGGAATATCACTTCCTTCAATATTGCATATGAAACAACTTTTAAAATACCCATACCTTTACCGATACGAGCACCTTTCTCTAAATTTGCTTTCTCTCTTAAAGTATCGAGTGTTCGAATGAATTGTCTAGCATTAGAACCAACTGAATCTTGTCGCTTTTTGTGTCCATCGATCTCTTCCAACACCTTGAGAGGTATGAAAATATCATGATTATCAAATTTGTAGATTACATCAGCATCTGTCAAACAGACACTCGTATCTAACACATAATTTTTTTTAGCCATACACACCTTGTCGAGAGCTTACCATAAATAGTTTACCAAGTAAAATGCTCCCCTTCGGGGGAGCACTTAAGTTACTTAATTTCAATCTTTCGAATTTGTTCTTGTGTGCTGGTTGGTATGATCTTGGGGATCGTGATTGTCAATATCCCCTTATCATAAGCACCAGTAATGGTTGTATCGTCTAAGTTTTCATCTAACTTAAATGATCTCTGAAAGGCTGACCGCTTGAGTTCGCGCTTTACATACTGTTCATCTCGAATGTCTTCGTGTTGATTTGATTCTCCACGAATAGTGAGAATCTTATTATCAATTTCAACATCCACCTCTTCCTTATCTAATCCGGGAATTGCAGCTTCAATAATCACACATTCATCATTCGTGATTACATTGCATTTTGGATATGAACCTTGTACAAAAAAGTCGTTACCAAACTCTTGATGAAGTGTTGGAAACATATCACCAAGCATAGTGTTGAACAATTCGTCAAACGGTGTTAAGAATTCCCTTTTTGAAATATTGCGTGCGGGAAACGCAGGTCTGCGAATAATACTTGTCATCTTATTTCTCCTTTATCAATGATAGTATAAAGTTGTAAACAGGCACATTGCTCTGATTACACTATAAATATAGCATTTTTTTGAAAAGGTGTCAACATTTCTTAATTATTTGCCAGTCGAATACCCAAACTTTGGGTTTTTCACCTTTTTTATATGGTACACCACGTTTACGAAGTTTTTCAACTTCTTTTTGATTTGTTATTTGAGCGTTCCATCCATCGACACCAAGTTTGGACTGTGATTTTGACACAATGTACCGGCTTTTTAAAACAACACAAACATTTGGACCGGCAAACGACTTAACCAAAACTCTATCGTTCTTGGTATATCTCTTCTTCGACTTCATAAATTTTGTCTATGGTTTTTATGGCTGAATCTGGTATGAACAAAACTTTCAAACAAAAGAAGGCCGCCAAAAACATACTCATAGCTAATATTGCTAATTCTGCCACCGTTTCCACATTAGTAACTATGGCTTAAAATAAAAAATGGCTGGGGCGGTTGGACTCGAACCAACAACGGTCGGGGTAACAACCCGGTGCACCTGCCTGTGGCGCTTCACCCCAATAACGACTTTTCTGTCATGAGCTAGG
>MDTD01081929.1_pt1 | contig 14603 bp, 10 predicted proteins | sample 811221 | NCBI WGS metagenome assembly MDTD01 (sample SAMN05326646, study PRJNA326480) | marine metagenome | isolation source: seawater | place: Pacific Ocean: South West | collected 2011
AGAATGTATCCCTCCTTCTCCGCCAAAATCCAAAAAGGGCCTTTCAGGGCTCTTTTTGCTCACTAGCAATAATGCAGCGTTAGCTCAAGACGATGATTTGGTTGCATGTTGGAAACATTAAGCAATCAACATAGCTCTCGTCGTTTCAATCAATCCGAACAACGATTTCTCACTCCAATGGTTTTTTCCATATCCCAATGAGTTGGAAGGCGATAATCGAAAAGACGAATAGACCGTTCACTATCGTCGGTAGCGTAGGGTCAAAATTGACGATCTCTTGCGATATGGGTGAAATCCCACGGGTCTTCGAGAGTTCAGAAAATACCCATGAAAAATCGTTGATCATGGCGAGACTGGCAGACAGCCCGGTGTACATGAAAAACGCGACACAGAGGCAGTATGTTGTGGCAAGCAACTTAATGATTACGTTGGTATCGCCACGTTGGGATATTCGGCTTGCTATTCGAAAGCCAAGCCAGACGGCGAGAATGTTACCGAGAAAATACAGTGCGTTATTGTTGGTGTAGGCCGCCATCAGGGTCCAGGCATCTTGCTCGGTCATATCTACGCTCTCGTTATTGTTGATCTCCAAACGAACCTAGCACAGGTTAAGGGGGCTCCCATAGCAAGATGTAGGCAGTGTTAAGAGCGATGTGTGCGCGAGTAAACGGGCTGAAATTACTGTTTAGCAGGCAAAAAAAAACAGAGCGAATGCTCTGCTTTTGTTCGAGTTCCTCAGGCGTCTGAAGTGGGACTTTCCTACAGCTCCTCGGACGCTATCCCTCCGTCCTCGGTGGGCAACAAAGCGCTTTCTATGCCGGCCCTCTGTCACGCTTTCTACCTGAGTACTCTTCTGTCGGCTTCCCTCTCGCTCCCGTCTGCAGTTGGTCACTCGTCAGTCGCCGCCAGCACCACTAGTAAAGAACATTCTCAAAACGCTGTCAACACTTTTTTGTAAATATTTACACTTTTTTCATGTAAGGCGTTTTCTCGGGGCAATGCGCATCGAATCAAGGCGGCTCACCGGAACATGCGAGCTATATTTTAAAGACGATCTAGCGGTAGCTCTGTGGTTGTTTTAATGCATTCCATAGAAAACGAGGCGCTTACATCTGACAGCTCTGCAACTTTGATAAGGCGTTTGTAAATTGCGTCATACTCGGCCATGTCACCTGCCACCACCTTTAACAGGTAGTCGATATCTCCGGCCATTCGATGGATTTCCACAATCTCAGGAATATTCTGGACCCCGTCTGAAAAACGTTTAAGCCAGGCGTCATCGTGATGCGCGGTCTTGACCATGACATAGGCGGTCATCGTCAGATTTAATGCTTTGGGATTTAGCAGCGCAACACGTTTATCGATATATCCTGCTTCTTCTAACTTCTTGATGCGTCGCCAGCAGGGTGTTTGTGACACACCGGCCCGGTCCGCAATGTCAGCGATTGAGCCACTGCAATCGGACTGGAGCGCGTTTAGGATTCTTCTGTCAATCGAGTCCATTCTAAAAATTTGTCTTTTTAAGGAAAATAATTACAGACGTACAGGTATTTAACACCAAAATTTAGAAAAAAATAACACGTATCAGTTGATACCATTTCAGTAGAGCTCGTTGCCAGGCGCGCCACGGCCACCGCTTATTGCGGTTTAAAGCAATGGACGCATTGTATTGGGCAGAGCATCTACATTGAGGGTGACATCAATGCAATTGATTCAACGGCTGTTTCGGGAGCATCCAGAGTCGGTAGGAGAGTCTTACCTAGAGCACTTGTTTCAGGCTTCTTATTTTGGCTTACGGATGCTCGTTGCGGGTCTCGCCTGCCTCATCCATGCGGTCCTTCCCTGCGTCTTTAAAACCACCGGTCGTGCGGCGATATCTGAACTTCACACGAAAATGGTTTTGCACCGAGCAAAACATCAGGACTAGACCGCCATCCTGAGAGCTGTGACGCCGATTTCAACGAGACATTGCTCGGGTTGATACGGCATCAACGGACCTGCATAACGTCGGCTCTTTAACCCATCGAATAGCGTTTGTTATTCGGCGCCGAGTTGCTAATCTAAGCCGATCACTTGATAGGAGAATAACAATGGTTCGCGGGCTCACCCTCACGCTTTTTTCTGCCGCGCTCGCGGCAGGACTCACCATCAATCCAGCCGCGGCTAAGGATGATGCCCGCTTTGATTTCAGCGGATTGAAGTGGCGCAACTTGGGGCCCGCTTTCATGTCAGGTCGCATTTCGGATATTGATTGGGATCCAGAGGACTCTAGCGTTTGGTATGTAGCGGCCGGATCTGGCGGGGTCTGGAAAACCAAGAATGCGGGCGTGTCGTGGACCCCCATATTCGATAATGAGGCGTCTTATTCCATTGGCAACGTGACCGTGGATCCGTCAAATCCAAATACCATTTGGGTGGGCACCGGGGAGGACGTCGGTGGTCGTCACGTTGGCTTTGGGGATGGCATTTACCGATCGGACAACGGCGGGGCGACATGGACCAATATGGGGCTTAACGATTCCCAGCACATTTCCACCATTCTTGTGCACCCAAATGATTCGAAGACGGTTTTCGCGGCAGTGCAGGGACCTTTGTGGACGCCGGGTGGCGAGAGAGGTCTTTACAAGACGAGCGACGGCGGTAAATCCTGGAAAAATGTGCTGAGTGCAGGGGAGTGGACTGGTGTCACCGACGTGGTCATGGATCCCAGCAACCCCGATGTCCTCTATGCGGCTACGTGGCAACATCACCGCACGGTCGCGGCCTACATGGGTGGTGGTCCAGAGAGTGGTGTGCACAAGTCGGTGGACGGTGGTGACACGTGGCAGCGATTAAGTACCGGTTTGCCCACAGGAAATATGGGCAAAATTGGTCTTGCCATCTCACAGCAGGACTCCGATGTGGTTTATGCCGCGATCGAACTCAATCGCCGCGAAGGTGGAGTCTGGCGGTCCAATGATGGAGGTGCGAGTTGGTCCAAAGGTGCGGATGCCGTGGGTGGCGGTACTGGCCCTCATTATTACCAGGAGATCTTCACGAGCCCCCATCATTTTGACTGGCTTTACCTCGTAGGCCCTACGGTTCAAAAGTCGACCGATGGGGGTAAGACATTTACCTACATGGAGCATCCCAACCAGCACGGCGATATGCACGCCATTGTCTTTGATCCGGCGGACCCGGATTACATCATGATGGGCACAGATGGCGGTGTTTACGAGAGCTTCGATCTCGGTGCGACATGGCGTTACATGGAGAACCTGCCGTTAACGCAGTACTACAAGCTAGCCCTCGATGACGCTGAGCCCTTTTACAATATCTATGGGGGCACTCAAGACAACAACACCCAGGGGGGACCCTCTCGAACAGATAACGTCAGCGGCATTCGCACGGCGGATTGGTTTGTGATTCTGGGAGGAGACGGTCACCAACCAGCAACAGAGCCGGGGAATCCTGACATCGTTTATGCGCAGTCGCAGCAGGGCAATCTCACTCGTGTTGACAGAAAAACGGGTGAAACGGTGTATATCCAGCCCCAGTCAGCCCCAGGAGAGGATCCTGAGCGCCACAACTGGGATGCCCCAATTCTTGTGAGCCCTCACAAACCAACTCGGTTGTACTTTGCGTCTCAGCGGGTCTGGAAGTCGGAGGACAGAGGCGATAGCTGGACGCCCATCTCGGGTGACCTCACTCGTAACGAGGAACGGTTCTCGATGCCAATCATGGGTTCCACACAGAGCTGGGATTCTCCGTGGGACATGTATGCGATGTCGAATTACAACTCGATCACGTCGTTGGCGGAGTCCCCGCTAGAAGCGGGATTGTTGTACGCGGGAACGGATGACGGTCTTATTCATGTATCTCAAGATGATGGCGGTACGTGGCGCTCAATTGAGGTGGGTTCGTTACCCGGTGTACCCGACAGAGCATTTATCAACGATATCAGAGCGGACCTTCACGATGCAGATACTGTGTATGTCGCGATGGATAACCATAAATACGGGGACTTTTCTCCTTACCTATTGGTCAGTAAGAACCGGGGACGTAGTTGGAAGAAGATAACTAAGGGGATTCCCGACAGACACCTCGTTTGGCGTGTTGTACAGGACCATGTTCGTCCCGAACTCATGTTTGCGGCGACGGAGTTTGGCGTATTTGCAACGTTTGACGCCGGTAAGGCATGGCACAAACTGTCGGGTGGCATGCCGACCATCTCGATTCGAGATATTCAGATTCAGCGGCGTGAAAACGATTTGGTGGCTGCGAGCTTCGGCCGAGGCTTCTTTGTCATGGATGACTACACCGCACTTCGCGATATTGATCCCGATGGCTTGGATACCGGTGCAGCGCTGTTCACCCCGCGCGATGCCTATTGGTACTTCCAAAAGCGCCCGCTGGGTTACAGACCAAAAGGCTCTCAGGGGGATTCTCTGTATCTTGCTGAAAACCCGCCTTTCGGATCAGTTTTCACCTATTACTTAGCGGATAGTTTCAAAACCCAGAAACAAGCGCGCCAAGCAGCCGAGGCCGCCGCGAAGAAAGCCGGTGATGACGTATCTTTCCCCGGTTGGCGCGAAGTAACAGATGAGACCCAGGAACAAAAACCCCAGGTCATGCTGGTGATTCATGACAACGATGGCAATGTTCTGCGCAGAGTCAGCGCGCCTAACAAAGCTGGACTCAATCGAGTGGCGTGGGATTTACGTCGATCGTTCTCTGGCCCGGTGGAGACCGGTAAGAACTGGCGTGGAGACTCTCCGAGCGGCTTTATGGTGATGCCGGGTAGCTATCAGGCGAAGCTTGTTGTGGTTCAAAACGGCGTTGAGGAGACGCTTGCAGGCCCCGTCAATTTTAATGTGAAGCAATTGAGGGAAGGGGCATTGCCAGGTAGTTCGCTGGACGAGCTCGAGGCATTTACGGCTGAGTTAAATACGCTTTACGGACAATCATCGGCGGTTCGGTATGCTATTCGAGATGCACGAAAGAGCCTCAATAAAATTGCCACTATGATTGAGCGAATGGCGACACCAACACCCGATGCTTACGCGCAAGTGCATGAACTCCGACGTGAACTCTATGATATTGAGGAAACTGTCTTTGGTAATGATGTTCAGGCGGACATTGGAGGCTATGAGCCGATGAGCGTGAGCAGCTGGCTAGGCCATGCGATGAGAGGTGTATCAAACTCGAGCTATGGCCCAACACCGAGTCACAAGCAGAGTGTTCAGCACGCTAAGACCGTTTTCGAGCCAGCAAAACGCCGTTTGGACGATGTGGTGCAAAAACGTTTGCCTGCTCTAAGGGAGGCACTTCGAGATGCAGGGGCGCCATGGACAGTGGGCGAGCCTATCGCTGAATAACTCAGCAGCCGCCCTTAAGGGGTCCAGCGAATGGTGAGGTGCGCTGCTCGTTCATTGGCGAGCGGTGCATCCTCGTCAGCGCTCGTTCGATAGCGTTGGTCAAGCCCATTGCTCACAGCCATTGAGGCCGACCACTCGGCACTCAGGTCCCACGCGAGTCTCACGCTGCCTATCAATGAGGAGTCCAAGGGGATTTCGCTGGGGCCATGATCGCTTCGCTTGAATCGGTAGCCAAGGTCAAGGGCGACGGACACAGCGCCACTGCGCCAGGTGCCCATATATGACACCTCAGGTGGCGGGAGATCGTCCAAAAACTCCCCGTCGTCGGCTTCACCCCGCTGCCACTGCCATGCGATGCGATGCTTGATCTGGTGAGCGCCTTCGATGGATAGCTGGCCATCGAAGCCCCAGATTCTTCCAGAGCGCAAGTTTTGATAGGTCAAACTGCCGTCGTCCGTTCGCACGCGCTCGATGTAGTCCTCAACCCGGTTGTAGAAGCTGCTTAGCTCAAATACCAAATTGTCGCTCTGACGACTGAGTGTGACTTGCGATCCGATAGTTTCCTCTGGCGCTAATAGCGAGTTTCCCTGAACGGTCCCCCTCGGTGTTTCACCTGAGAAGTAAAGTTCGCTCAAGGTTGGGAGTCGGTAGGCAGTACCCAGCTCTGCGGCCAGTAGCCAATCGTTAGCGAGTCTCGTATCGATCTGGACTTGTCCGTTTAATTTAGTTTTAGATCTTGAGGAGCCATCGTTACTCACTTGAGACCGGTCCAGTCGGCCACCCACTCGCAGGGTTGTACCACCTAAAAACAACATTCGATCGGCAAAGACACCGCTGACTCGTTCATTGCCGCCATTCACAAGTCCTACAGGCATTGCGTCTCCATCAAGCGGCGTTTCGCTTTCAGCGATATCGACGTTCGTCCTGGCTGTTAGCTCGATGCCCCAACGATTTGTGCTCGTCTCGTCGGTGTGTTGATGGCTGACTAGCGCGCCATACGTTTGACTTTGATAGCGACTCAGGTTTTGTCGATCACCGATACGCTCTGTTCGTGAAGCCCAGTCCTGGTCATGAACGTAGGCCTGCGCAAACAGGCCACGTTGGTTCGTTGCTCGCAGATTGATGATCAGGTGTTCATCGTGTGGGTAGGTAGAAATGCGATCTGCTGGGAAGCGGTTGCTACTTTTTCCTAAGTCACCGCCGAAACCTGCGATGACCTCGGTATTGATTAGAAGCTCGTCGACTGTCTGTGTGTTTCGCGCATACAGGGCAGATTGTCTAAAAGCCGTATTGAGCTGCTCATTGTCAGCGGCGCGCGAGTTACTGGCTGACTTGAAGGATCCTGTAATCGTAGTCTGACCATTAAGCCTCGTTTCAAACCCAACGCCACGATAGTTGCCCGCAGAGCCTAATTGAACATGTAAGGCTGTTTGCTCTGGCTCCCTGAGGGAGGCACTGAGAACGCCACCCATGGCACCCGAGCCGTACAGCGATGAGGCAGGACCCATGTCAGCCCTGATGTTTTCAATGAATGTTTCGGGGAGAAAGGAGAGCGAGTTTCCCGCTCGTCGGTCGGAGATGATGGGCACACCCGAAATCTCAGTCCTGATGCGTGAACGACTGAAGCCTCTCAAGCTGTAACTCTGAAAGAGCCCACCTTGACCGTTGCTTGCGGCACCGGCTAACCGAGCGACTAATTCTCCGGTGGAGAAAGCAGGGGCCACAACATCGGTCGGTGACACCAGGCGACTCGAGCCACTGCTGATCAGCGAACCGGTCCTGGGGTCTTTTACGCCGCTGACAATGATCTCTTCCAGCGCCTCATCCGCAGCGAGGGCGGTCGATAAATCACTAAAGCTCGCTATGACGAGGGTGAGCTTGGGGATCACTCTCTTGTTACAACGAAAAGTGGTCATCGGAAAATGCGAATTGCCTTTTTTATCTCAGAGGCGAACATAGCATGAGCACTTGGAGGTAATGAGCTAACCGCTTACTTCACGAGGAAAGTGCCGAGCACAGATTTACCCTTCATTTGAGGCCCGGATTCACCCATGGGGCGTCCCACTGCAAGGGGTACGTTACCGACATAAAACTCGTAGCTTCCGGGTTTGATGGGCACAAAACTTACCGTCGCAGAGCCTATTTCATCACATTCTATGGCGTTAAAACTAAGACCTTGCAGGTGAATTTCCATATCTCCCACGCTGACCAGTCTGAGATGCGCATTGTTCAAAAGTCGCGGCATCTCTAACCGCCAACCACTTAGGTCACCCTTAACATCAGGGCAGCTGACTGTTAGTCGATAATAATTTCCTGAGTCCAGTTCTATGACCGACGGTTCAATTACCGGATAACCCTCGTTTGACGTGGTTATCGTTAGCTGTGTAGGTGTTGGTGGGTACTGCGCAAGATTCCCTAGACTTTGTGCGGCAGCGTTAGCGACTGCTGAGCCCACAAGGGCTCCAATTAGCCAGATTGATACTGTCTTAGGTGTGGACATAGTGCGGTCGCCGCGTTCGTTATTGCCGTTACTGTAGCGCGATTGGCACTAGTTAACAGGAGGAAAGCAGGAGCCTAGCCGGAGGTTCTTTTTCCGGCACTTACGATGAGGAGGCGCGACGTTCACCTTTTCGACGTTCTTCTTGGCGTCTTTCGGGCGTATCTCTGGGCTCCGTGCGGCGATCTTCGTTTTGCCGACGCTCGCCCTGACGTCGTTCACCCTTTCGTCTCTCTTCGGTTGTGCTCACTTTTGCCCCCTCGTTGTCTTAGCTCAGACAATCTCTTTTATATCGATACCGGCAAGCTATCAAAAAGTACAGCTAAAGCTAGCCGAAAGTGTCAAAACTGCATGAAGCAATAAACCATATTGCGTGTCACGCACGGTTTGTCCACACTCGGACACCGAATAAGGCTAAGAAAATGTGGAATGACAATGTTTGATTACCAAACGATCAGCGTGGAAGCGAAAGAGGGCGTTCACTGGTTAACGTTGAATCGACCTGAGAGCCTCAATGCGATCAATACTCAGATGGCGACGGAACTAAGAGACTACTTTTCAGGACTGTTTCAGGACCGCTCTTGTCGAGTTGTGGTGATGAAGGGAGCAGGACGAGCCTACTGCGCTGGGCTCGACATTAAAGACCATGCAGGCTTGGTAGAGGCGCCATTTGGTGGGGGATTTGGTTTCCAAGGGCACTTGGCCGACGTTTACATCAAAATGCGGCGATGCCCTCAACCCATTATTTCCCTTGTTCACGGGGCTGCAAGTGGTGGCGGCTTCGCCTTCGCCCTAGCCTCGGATATTCGTATCGCGGGGGAGAGCATGAAAATGAACTCCGCGTTCATCAAGATTGGTCTCTCCTCCTGCGACATGGGTGTAAGTTATTTCCTGCCGCGACTGGTGGGTGTGACGATAGCTTCCGAAATGATGATGACCGGGCGGTTCGTCAACGCAGAGCGAGCCCAGGCTGTTGGGCTGGTAAACCAAGTGGTGGCCGATGAGGCGCTCGATGAGGCGGGACAGGTCTTTGTCGATGAAATGATGGCCACCTCACCGATGGGACTTCGAATGACGAAGGAGGGCCTCAACATGGCGATTGACGCTGGGAGTCTCGAAGCCGCGATGGCCATTGAAAATCGAAATCAGGTCATGTGTTCAAGCTCTGCTGATTTCAAGGAAGGCCTGCAAGCCTTTATAGAAAAACGAAAGCCTGTCTATAAAGACGCATAAGCGCTAGGACATTTGTCCTTTAGAAGACAGACAGAAACAAGACCAGCCTGAGTCACGCGCGCTCAAATATGAGCATTTGGTTGTTGGCAGGCATGGCATAGTCTTGGGTCAATGTTAGTCCAGTGCATTGTGCGGTAGCTATTAGAGCTTCAAAGTCCCGCACGCCACTTGCTGGGTCTCGATCTTTGAGCCATTGATCGAATAGAGCATTTGACTCGGTTGTGAATTGGCCATTGTATTTGTAGGGGCCATAAAGCATCAGCAGGCCCGAGGGCTTTAGAGCGTCTGCCGCCACTTGCACCAACCGTTTGCCAAGGGACTCTGAAACGATGTGCATGACATTGGCTGCATAAACAACATCGACGCAATCACCGCTCCAGCTAAAGTCCGTAAGGTCCAGTACCAGTGGTGATTGGATATTGTTGGAACCATAAAGCGCAAGATTAGCCTCCAATATTGGTACGACCGGCTCTTGCTCAGAAGGTAACCAAGTGATGTCCGGGAAGGTATGCGACATATGAAGCGCATGCTGCCCCGCGCCACTACCTATCTCTAAAACCGAAGCGTCGGGTGGTAGATGCTTATCCATGACGTCCGCTATCGGTGCTTTATTGTTTTCAGCGGCTTGCGAATAACCCTGCATCGATTCAGGTCTTCTGCTGGTTTGAGGGTTTAGGTACTATATAAATGTCCGCATTGAAGAACTCAGGACCGTGAATGTGATCACTGGCGTCACGTTCATTCACGATAGTCACGACCATTGACCCTGACTGAAGTGCGGGGTCGTGGGTGATTCTCACATTCGATACTGAGGGTTCCATCAGTTCACTAGTGCGCACCTCGGATATTCCAAGCGCACCATTTGGGTGGGTCCTCACATCGCCTGCTGGAATGCGATAGTCAGTGGGCGTCGCGTCCTGAATGAAGAAGGGTTGGCGACGGTCATTTGCGCCTCGGAGTGTCCACTGGACAACCAACCCGTCTGGGCGATGGCGCTTGAATTGAACAGGGTCGGTGAGACCTATGCCAGAAAGCGGGGATGAGTGAGAGATCTCACTGAGTTCAGTGCCTCTGAAGCAGAGATCGATTAACCCTTGAGGTCCAGACATCCAGTCAAGCAGTCGTGTCTGAAGATCGCGCTTGAGCCAGCGCCTTAGGGCTAGCATGCCAAGACCACGTAGCGCTCGCATGATCAGTCGAGCTCTCGATGACCGAAGGGCGATCAGCTCGATGTAGGTGTCATTCGCAAAAACGATAAGCGCATTGTGCGTGGGGCCATTAGTACCACCAGGGGTGACGGTAAATCCCTTGGATTCGAACCGAGCGATAGCTGTTGTTAGATCGTCCACAAACAAGACGAGATGATCGAGTAACAATAGCAGCCTCCATGGCCTGAACTACAAAATCCTCAATACCCATCATAGAGTTAACGAGTGTCATCGGCACCAAGTTTCTCGCCTTGGTACAGTAGAGTGATGGTTGTGTTGCGGTAGGTTGCGGTAGGGAGTGTCTCTTTACCTACGTATTGGCACTGACTATCGTAAACGAAACTTGCGACCCAAGACTGAGCTGGCATGACACATCCCTATGACTCCTTAACGCCAGACTGCGTGGTTGATTGCCTCGAAAGTATTGGCCTCGTCAGTGATTTACGTCTTCTTGCGCTGAACAGCTACGAAAATCGGGTCTATCAAGTTGGGGTTGAAGGTGACGATCCCGTGATTTTGAAATTTTATCGTGCCGGACGATGGACTGACGCGCAGATACTCGAGGAGCATGCCTTCGCGCAGGAGCTCGTTGATCATGAGATTTCAGTGGTCGCACCAGAGGCGATTGCTGGAGAAACGCTTCATCATGCTTTGGGGCAGCGATTTTCGGTCTTCATGCGTCGTGGTGGCTATCCACCTGAGCTCGATAATTTGGATCACCTGTACCGATTAGGGCAGACCCTGGGGCGCATTCATCGTGTGGGTGGTGCTACATCGTTTCTTCACCGCCGCGCACTGTCCCCGGCCCGGATGGCAACCGAGTCACGATTATTCGTAGAAACTGATTTCGTGCCGCTAGAGCTACAATCGGCCTACAGCACCTTGGCTCAGGACTGTGATCAGGTGGCGACCGAGATTCTGTCGGCAATGACAGCCGACGATCTGCAGCGAGTGCACGGCGACTGTCATGTGGGCAACATCTTATGGCGCGGTGACACTCCCCACTTTGTCGATCTCGATGACTGTGTTTCCGGGCCCGTGGTGCAGGACATTTGGATGTTCTTGAACGGTGATCGCAACCAGCGCGAACATCAGCTCGCTGAGTTCATTGAGGGTTACGAAGAGTTCAATGACTTCGATGTACGACAACTCAGTTGGATCGAGGCATTGCGAACACTGCGAATCATGCATCATGCCGCTTGGTTAGCTCGCCGGTGGAGTGATCCTGCCTTCCCTAAGGCATTTCCATGGTTCGGTCAGCAACGTTTTTGGGCCGATCACATTCTTGAACTTCGCGAACAACTCAGCGCCATGCAGGAGGCGCCATTGCGTTTATTGTGAGTTATCGCCCGACGTTTTTTTTTGACGCGAAAAAGGGTGTCGTAGCCTCAAATTTTCTCGCCGTTTTTGCGGCAAACGCCACAAATACTTGCTACGGTTAACTGACTTATATTTACAGATGCAGGCAGGCTATGTACCTACGCACGACGAATCACTCAGTTCTTTCATTGCTCATCCTAGGGTTAAGCGCGCCAGCGCTGGCGGTAGTGATGTCCGCCGAGCCAATACCGCGGAGCAACATTGATACCAGTATCACGGGACCCGTGAACCAGGAGCTACAACTTCCAACACGTTCGGCGCCAGCGACAGCCGTAACCCGGCAGAGCAGCAGCCTGCCCCTTGATCGTTATGATGATCAACTCGGTGTCACAACCTTTCGCTGGAATCGGGAATCACTCAAGGCCCCGAGTTTCAGAGGGGTAGATAGCGAGGCGCGCTCGCGCCATGCAGCAACGCATTATTTGGAACAAATGACGGGCGTTGGGGCCACGGCTAAGAAACAGGATGAGCGCGCGGTGCTCACATCGCTACATGATATGGGACGGGGTCCTATCATCGCCAAGTTTGCTCAGGAGTTTTCTGGCGTTGAGGTCTTCAACCGAGAGCTCAATGTGCTTATGGATCGCGATCTCAACATGGTTGCGGCGTCAGGATATTTTGCCAACATCAACCTGAGCCAGAAGAGCACGCCCAAACTTCGATTGTTTGGCTCGCAGGAGTCAGCATTTTCTGCGGCCCTCAGCGACCTCTCGGGTGAGCGGGTGAGTGCGTCTTTGCTCGGCACAGAAACGCGCGGCAAGTTTGACGTGGCAACATTAGCCACAGACCGCGGCCTAGAACTTCGTGGCCTGTCGCGTGCAAAGCGCGTTTATTTCCCCGGTGTGAGCGAGCTGCACCCGGCTCACTATGTCGAAATCGGCGTGGTTCATCCGAGCTCTGGTCAGGAGCTGCTTTACAGCTACGTCATTGGCCGAGACGGAGATGTCTTGTTTAGACGAAACCTGGTTGAGAATGAGGCATACGACTACACCGTTTTCGGGCGTGATGCCGATAAGACCCTACTGCAGGGCCCGCACGGTGACGTTATTCCCAAAGTAGGCGAGGGCCCTGATCCGTCGGATATTGTGGATATGACGGTCATTTCCATTGACTCACACGGGTCGCTCAGTACGCAGGACCCATGGATACCAGGCCCAACGTCTGTATTGGAGGGTAATAACGTCATTGCTTACGGCGACATCACGGGTGGTGATGGAAAAGATGATACGGATATATCGCCTTTGGTTACTGCGCCCGGCGTATGGGATTATGCTTACGATCCTGTAAACGGTGCGACAAAAGACAATTACAAAGCCGCTGTCGTAAACCTCTTTTACATGAGCAACTTCCTTCACGACTGGTGGTATGACCACGGTTTTGATGAACAGTCGTACAACGCACAATTCTCGAATTACGATCGTGGCGGTGTTGGTGGTGACCCTCTGGTAGTTCAAGGGCAGGACTCATCTGGGTTTAACAACGCCAACATGTACACGCCTGCGGATGGCGCAAGTCCGCGCATGCAGCAGTATTTATTCTTTTCGAAAGAGGCAGACTATGGCGATGACTGGGGCCTGACAATTACCTCGCACCCAGAGATTGGATTGATGCCATTCACTCGACCAGCAATGTTCGGTCCCCAGGTCTACCCAACACTGAGTGCGAATATTGTTCGCGGCAGTGACACGGTTACCTCGGATGGTGGCACCGACGATGATGCCTGTCAGACCCTTGTGAACGTTGAGGACGTTGCGGGAAATATTCTTCTGGTACCCACTTCAACAGTACCTGATTGCGACTATGTGACGCAGTCCGCTAATGCACTGGCGGCCGGTGCCATTGGTATGGTTGTCGTGGTCGCGGATAACGAGTACGTGCTGTTTGGTGATGTCGAGCCCGACGTTGTGCCAACGGTTGGTGTATCTGCTGGTGATATTGCGTCCGTGGAGGCGCTTTTGGACGCTGCAGAGATCGTCTCTGCAGACCTCTTCTCAAACGGTGCCTTGAAGGATTCAACATTTGACAACGGCATCATTGCGCACGAGTGGGGCCACTACATTCAGAACCGTCTCGTGGGAAATGCGGCTGGTCTGGTGAACTTCCAGGGACGTGCGATGGGTGAAGGCTGGAGTGATTTTCACGCACTCATGTTCATGCTCAGAGAGTCTCACTCGCTCATCGAGGGCAATGGTAATTTTGAGAGCGGGTACACCGTGAGTACGCACGTGGCGAATTTCACCAATTCGGTTCGACGCGCACCCTATACAGTTGATATGGCGACTAACCCGCTGACGTTTACCCACATTCAGGACGGTGCTCAGCCTGACGGGTTGAGCCCCACCTCAAACGGTTCACCTCACGCAGCTGGTGAGATGTGGGCCTCGGTGCTCTGGGATGTGTATGTCAGGCTTCTCAACACATATGCCTTCGATGAGGCCGAGAGCCGCATGGCAGATTACCTTGTCGCTGGTTACAAGATGACGCCTATAGCACCAACCTATACAGAAGCGAGAGATGCCATTTTAGCGGCGATGTACGCCAACGAGAGGGACGATTATGTCATGGCATTAGAGGCTTTCGCTCGTCGTGGTATGGGCTTGGGAGCCGTCTCACCAGCCCGAGGGGCGTATCCATTGTCAGGAGTGACGGAATCCTATTTAAGTCAGCTGGCGACTTACGAGACAACAAACTTTGAGTTAGAAAAAGACTTTGATGGTTTGGATGCTGGCTTTTGTTCACGCGATGGTGTGCTCGATGTCGGCGAGACGGGAGCCATCTCATTTGATGTGAGTAATGCCGGTTCGGAGTTCCTGAGCACTGTTCGCGCGCAGGCCGTGGTCACAAGTGACCATGATGTCACGATTGAGAACGATGGTCTGGTGGAGTTCAGCAATCTGGACCTGTTTGAGACCGTTTCCAGCCCAGAAC
>MDTD01053901.1_pt1 | contig 14602 bp, 12 predicted proteins | sample 811221 | NCBI WGS metagenome assembly MDTD01 (sample SAMN05326646, study PRJNA326480) | marine metagenome | isolation source: seawater | place: Pacific Ocean: South West | collected 2011
TATAAATTCGTAATCACCGTCATTATTTGTATCGGAGACTGCCACTCCATAACTAAGCCTATCACCCTGATTTAAAATTTGATTACTAACATCTTTAAAAAATTCAGATGAATTAGCTAAGTTGAAATTTGCTAAAATTAAAATTAAATATACTAAACGCATTGGAAATATTACAATAGTATTTTCCAGGTTCCTGATGCTGTAGCAACTATTCCTTTAGAATTGTTAATTTGACAATCGATAAATATTAAAGTGTTAGTTTTTTTTTGTATTTTTACTTTTCCTATTAATTTATCTCCTAAAATACCTGCTGATATAAATTTCAAATCAAGATTTATTGTTACACACCTTTTATCTTTAGCAATCATATGTGCAGCCGTTCCCATCCCAGCATCAGCGATAGTTGCTAGATATCCTCCATGAGCTATACCTCCAGTATTCAAATGAATTTCTTGTATTTGCCCGGAAAATTCGTACGCATTTTCATTTATTTTGACGAAGGACAGGCCCCCAAGAAGTTTCATTAAACCTTTTTTTGACTCATCCATTTTATTGTATAGTAATTCTATGCATTATTCTGTTGCCAGAAAATGGCGTTGCCTGGTGTAATATGGATCTATTATCCCAAATAGCTATTGTATTTTTTTCCCATTCAAATGATAAAACAAACTCGTTTTTAATTTGGTGTTGAAATAAAAAACTTCTAATTTTTTTATCTTCAAGATTGTCAAGACCTTTAATTTGAATCATATGACCTGGACTACAATAAATGGCCTTTCTATCATTTATTTTGTTAATAATCTTATGAGTTGCTTCAAAATCCTTAGCTTTGCCTGTTCCTTTTTCTCGCTCTCGCTCTAGTCTGGTTACTGAAATAGGCCCGGAGGATGAAAAAATACCTTCAAGATTTTCTAGCTTGTCCTTGTATTTTTCGGGTAACGCCTCATATGCAAGATATTGAGAAGCAAACTCTGTATTTCCCTGACCTCTTGGTGGTACTAGCTTTCCCATTAACATTGTGTACCTTGGTGGTTTTTTAGTATAGCTAGAGTCAGTATGAAATTGTTCTCCGAAACTTGGTCCTTTATCTGTCTCTTTTCTCTCGACGACCGTTATTTCAGGGTACTTTTCGCTCAACCCTTTTAACATTGGATAGTGAGCAATCTCCCCAAAATTTTTTGCAAATTTGATATATGACTCTGAACTCAAGTTTTGATTTCTAAAAAAAATGACACCAAAACTATCTAATGATTTTTTTAAAGTAATTATTTTTTCATTATTCAATTTATTCAAATCTGTTTTAATTTCAGCTCCAATATTATTTTTACAAGGTTTAATTTCCATAGGATTTTTTACCATAAATAGTTGAAAGTTGTGAAAAAATTACAGCACTTAAAATCATTATAATTCCTAATATTTTCATACTATTTAAATATTGATCCAGTAAAATCCAACCAAACACTGCCGCCCAAACCCCTTCCAAAGTAAAGATAATTGCTACGGGAGCAGGATTTAAATTTTGCTGGCTATAAACTTGTAACAAGAAAGCAACTCCACTTGATAATACCCCAGCATAAATCATTTCTTTAGACTCTTTTAATAAGTTTGATAGAGTAAGATCTTCAAAAATTAAAGCTGGTATGAAAGCTATTAGAGCACCTATTAAACATTGGCTCATAGCTATTGTAATAGGAAAATTAAAAAATCTTACAAACTTTGAAATAAAAACAATGTGAAATGCCCAGAAAAAAGCATTTACGATAGCAATACTGTCACCTAATCTTACCGTAACATTTTTTATTTCCGTTAATAGAAAAGATCCAAAAACACAAATTAGGATTGATGGCCAAACAGACCAGTGTATTTTTTTTGAATAAAAATACATACCGACGAAAGGCACAATTACTACGTATAATATTGTAAATACTGCTGTATTAGCAACATCTGTGTATAAAAGTGCAAATTGTTGAAGAATATTTCCTGATGATAAAAGAAAACCTATAAATAAAGCATACAACCAAACCTTCTTATAATTGATCTTATCTTCTTTAACTTTTTTAAAATCAAAAATTATAAAAAAAGGCAATAAAGTGAAAAAACCTAAGATTAGTCGCCCAAAAGTAAAACCAAATGGACCCAAGAAGTCCATACCCATATCTTGAGCAATAAAGGCTGAACCCCATATAAAAGATACAGCTATTGCGCAAGAAAAAGAAAAAATATTTTTATTCATAATTAAATAGCGAGTTTAAATGCAAAATCTTTACCCAAACATTTACCTAAGTAAACGCAAAACTTTGCACCCTCAGCACCATCAATTATTCTATGATCATAAGATAGAGAAATTGGCAAAATTTTTCTTGATACAATTTTATTTTTTATTTTTATTAATCTATCATAACTTTTTCCAACACCAAGTATGGCAACTTCAGGGGGGTTAATTATAGGAGTAAAAAAAGTTCCACCAATTCCGCCCAAACTCGAAACTGTCATTGATCCACCAAAAAATTCTTTTTTATCAATTTTTAAATCTCTACAAAGTTTACTTGTTTTTTTTAAAGCTATCCCAATTTCTTTAATATTCATTTTATCTACATTTCTTATTTTAGGCACCATTAGTCCATGAGGTGTATCCACCGCAAATCCAATGTGAAAATATTTTTTATAAATAATCTTATTTTGTTTTGTATCGATTGAAGCATTAAAGTTTGGAAATTCTTTTAGGGCGTTAACTAAGGCTTTTGTAATAAAAGCAAGAGGCGTAACCTTTATCATCTCTTTAGTGTAATAGTCGTATAAAGAGGATCTAAATTGATCCATTTCTGTAATATCTATCTCGTCGTGCTGGGTTACATGAGGTATCTCTGTCCAAGACCTTACTAATTGAGGACCAGATAATTTTTTTACTCTTGGTATATTTTGTAATTCAATTTTGCCAAATTCTTCGTGTGGGTACTCCTCCACGTAAGTTTTTTTCTCTACTTTTCCATCACTAACAGTTACCTGAGATCTAATGAATTTTTTTACATCATCTTCTGAAACTCTACCACCTCTTTGTGAACCTTGTATTTCAACTACATTTGCTCCTAATTCTCTGGCGAATTTTCTTACTTTGGGACTAGCCGATTTTGTTCCTGCTCTAGAGGAAGGAATGGCTGGAATAATTTCTTTATTCTTAATTGGTTTATCCTTTTTAATTTGTATTTTATTTCCTTCGACTATAGAAGTATTTATATCCTCCTTATTTTCATCTATACTAATCTCAGAATTTAAACTTAGTATCAGATCACCTTTATTAACTTTATCACCAACTTTAATCTCAATTTTTTCAATAGTGCCCTCATGAGTAGAGGGTACCTCAACACTAGATTTATCACTCTCTAGTGTTATTAATGAATCATTTTTTTTAATTTGCTGCCCTTCTTTTACAAGTACCTCAATAATTTCAACATCCTTGAAATCACCCATATCTGGTACTAAAACTTTTGTAATTGCCATATTTATAAATTAGATGGAAACTCTTTTTTTTTATCAATATTATATTTCTTAATTGCTTTTTCTGCACTTTTAGTTTCTATCAACTGTTCTTTTGCTAAAGCACTCAAAGTATAAGCTACTATATGTTCTTTATCGACTTCAAAAAATTTTCTCAAATTTTTTCTTGTATCACTTCTCCCATAACCGTCGGTCCCAAAAGAATAAAATGGTTTGTTCGTATAAGGTCGAATTTGATCTGAAAATGACCTCGTATAGTCTGAAGCAGCAATTATAGGCCCATCTCTTTTTTCCAAACATTTTTGAACGTAAGATTTTTTTCTTTTTTCATCAGGGTTCAAAAGATTCCATCTTTCAGTTTCCATACCGTCTCTCCTCAACTCATTAAAACTTGTTACGCTCCAAACATCAGAATCTATATTATAATCTTTAGATAATATTTCTGCTGCAGAGATTATCTCTCTTAGAATTGTACCAGATCCTAAAAGTTGAACTTTGATTTTTCCTTTATTATTATTTTCTTTAAACAAATACATTCCCTTAATAATTCCTTCATCACAACCTTTTGGCTTATCTGGATGTGAATAATTTTCATTCATCGCTGTTATATAATAAAAAATATTTTCTTTTTTTTCATGCATTCTTTTGATGCCATCTCTAAATATAGTTGCCATCTCGTAAGCAAAGGTTGGATCATAACTAATACAATTCGGTATATTTGAAGCCAGTAAATGGCTATGACCGTCTTGGTGTTGTAGGCCTTCACCTGCAAGTGTCGTTCTTCCTGCCGTTGCACCTATTAAAAAACCTCTTGCTTGAGAATCTCCTGCGGCCCAAGCTAGGTCCCCGACTCTTTGAAAACCAAACATAGAGTAAAAAATATAAATAGGTATCATTTCTAAGTCATGATTTGTGTAAGCTGTCCCTGCCGCTATCCAGGAAGACATTGCTCCAGACTCGGTTATGCCTTCTTCCAAAACCTGGCCAGTTTTATCTTCTCTATAAGAGCTTAATTGTTCTGAATCCACGGGTTCATATTTTTGTCCCTCGTGAGCATAAATTCCTATTTTCTGAAAAAAACCCTCCATTCCAAAAGTTCTCGCTTCATCAGGAATAATAGGGACTAATCTTGGTGCAAGATTTTTATCTCTTAAAAGAGCTGTCATCATACGAACCAAAGCCATTGTTGTTGACATTTCTTTGTCACCAGTTGATTTCATAAAGTTTTCAAATATATCTTTTGGAGGTGCTTTGACAGATTTAGCATAAGAAGAACGTTCAGGAATATAACCACCTAATTTTAATCTTTTTTCTTTTAAGTATTTGATCTCTTCCGAGTTGTCACTTGGTTTAAAATATTCAATATTTTTTACTTGTTTATCTGTCAGTGGAACACCGAATCTGTCCCTGTAATATAATAGATCTTTTTCATCTAACTTTTTTTGTTGATGAGTGGTATTGATACTTTCTCCTGATTTACCCATCCCATAACCTTTGATAGTTTTTGCAAGAATTACTGTTGGTGAACCTTTATGCTGCATTGCGGAATGATAAGCTGCATAAACTTTATGTGGATCATGTCCTCCTCTATTTAACCTCCATATGTCTTTATCTGTCATTGAGGATACTAGATCTTTTAGTTCTTTATACTTTCCAAAAAAATTTTCTCTGACGTATGAGCCACCCTTTGCTTTAAATGCTTGGTATTCACCATCAACACATTCATTCATTCTTTTTACTAATAGCCCTGTTTTATCTTTTGCAAGCAATTGATCCCAATATGATCCCCAAATAACTTTTATTACATTCCAACCAGTTCCTCTAAAACTTCCCTCGAGTTCTTGAATAATTTTACTATTTCCTCTAACAGGACCATCTAGCCTTTGTAAATTACAATTTATAACAAAAATTAAATTATCTAGTTTTTCCCTGGCAGCTAAACCTATTGCACCAAGCGACTCTGGTTCATCCATTTCACCATCGCCTAAAAAAACCCAAATTTTTCTACCTTCGTCTTTTAAAAGTCCTCTATTGATTAAATATTTCAAAAACCTTGCTTGATAAATTGCCATAATAGGTCCAAGTCCCATAGATACAGTTGGAAACTGCCAAAAGTCAGGCATCAACCACGGATGTGGGTAGGAAGATAAACCGCCTTTGGAAACTTCTTGTCTAAACCCATCAAGTTGTTTCGTGGATAATCTGCCCTCTAAAAAAGCTCTTGCGTACATACCCGGAGCAGAGTGCCCTTGAAAATAAATTAGATCTCCACCAAAGTTATCATTTTTTGCTCTCCAAAAATGATTCATTCCAACATCATATAAAGTTGCTGCTGATGCAAAAGTGCCAATATGACCGCCAAGTTCAGGACTTTTTTTATTTGCTTTCACTACCATCGCTGCAGCATTCCATCTTATATAAGCCCTAATTTTTTTTTCTATTTTTTGATCTCCTGAAGATTTTGCTTCAGCCTCAGGTGGAATAGTATTTATGTAGGGAGTGGTCCTGGTATCTGGTAAGACTAAACCTGATTTGTAAGCTTGACTTATTACTTTATTAAGAAGAAAACTTGCCCTAGGTGCTCCATCATTTTCTATAACAGAATTTAGAGAGTCTATCCATTCATTAGTTTCTATTGGATCAATATCATCTTTAGCAGCAGGTTCTGCGAACACTTTCTTTACTTGACTTATTGAGCTTAAGTTGCCGTTGGTTTTTGACTTTTCATTTAATGTTCTTTTTTCCGTTTTTAGTTTTTCAGGTTGTGTTTGAATTTTTGAAGATGTTTGACCATTTTCTATTATTGCCAGCACACTGCCTTCGGAAACTTTATCTCCAACTTTTACTTTTAGATCTTTTATTTCTCCATTGGCAGGTGATGGAATTTCAACACTTGATTTATCGCTTTCTATTGTTACTATTGGATCGTCTTTCTTAATCTGATCTCCAGGTTTTACTAAGATCTCTATTACTTCAACATCTTTAAAGTCACCAATATCAGGAACAGAAATTTTTTGGACCATAATTACCTATTATAAACTGGATGAAACATATTAAAAAGAGCATGAATAATAAACTATTAATAGTACCGCAAATAAGCTAATAAGCACAATTTTAGACACATTTTTTACCCTTTTTTGTCAATAAAATAGAGTTCATTTAAGAATGAGCTGGATATTTAAGTTATTTAACAAAAAAAGGGGGTTTGAGAAAAGCACTCCTTGTGTAGTACAAAAATTTTTACTTAAAAAATACCTGTTAAGATAAAAATTAAAAAGCTAATCTTAAATAGATGAAAAAATTGTTATGGTCTCCACCAAAAGATAGAATTTATAATTCAAATTTAAAAAAATTTATAGAATTTATCAAACTAGAAAATTGCAATGATTTTAAAACACTATGGAAATGGAGCATATCAAATCCTGAAAAATTTTGGTCTAAATTTTGGGACTTTTCAAAAATAATTGGAGAAAAGGGCAGCAAAATTTTGAAGATAGATAATATTTTTTATAAGTCTAAATTTTTTTTGGACTCTAAATTAAATTATTCAGAAAATATTTTAAAAAAAAGATCAGACGCAATTGCAATAAATTTTTTGTCCGAAAAGGGATTTGAGGAGCAAATTACTTGGAACGATTTATATGAAAAAGTTTGTAAATTGTCATCTTATTTCAAAAAAATTAATCTTGAAAAAGGAGATAGAGTAGCTGCTTATGTGCCTAATAAAATTGAAACTGTAATATGTTTTTTAGCTTGTGCTAAAAATGGTATAATTTGGTCATCATGCTCACCCGATTTTGGTGTGCAAGGTGTAGTTGATAGATTCAAACAGATTGAACCAAAAATACTAATTACTTGTGATTACTATTTTTATAATGGAAAAAAAATAAATATACTTAATAAAGTTAAGGACATTCTTAAAAATATTCCATCTATAAAAAAAACTATTGTTTTCAATTATGATCAAAAAGAAAAAGAAGATATAAAAAATTTTATTAATTTTAATGATACCTTAGAGTCAAATTTGGATAATAGTTTTGAAAAATTTGAATTTAATCACCCTATCTATATTCTTTTTTCTAGTGGCACAACAGGGAAACCTAAATGTATAACGCACGGTGCTGGGAATGTTTTAATCGAGCATAATAAAGAATTCATACTTCACTGCGAAATCAAAGAAAACGATAGATTATTTTATTATACTACAACCGGATGGATGATGTGGAACTGGTTAGTTGGAGGTTTAGCTACGGGCTCTTCAATATTTCTTTTCGATGGAGCTCCAGTATATCCTAAAATAAGTATTTTATTAGAATATTGTCAGAATAAAAAAATTAACTTATTTGGTGTAAGTGCAAAATATATTGATCATTTAAAAAATGAAAAATTCAGTGGAATGAATTTAGATTTAAAATTTTTAAAAATTATTACTTCTACTGGCTCCCCATTAGCTGAGGAAAGTTTTAAATATGTTTATGAAAATATCAAAAAAGATGTGCATTTAGCTTCGATAGCAGGTGGGACAGACTTAGTCGGCTGTCTAGTTTTAGGAAATATTTTTTCTAATGTTTATCAGGGAGAAATACAAGGACAGAGCCTTGGTATTGATGTAGATGTATTTACAGACGATGGAAAAAGTACGTTAGATGGTGAAAAAGGAGAATTAGTTGTTAAACAGCCTTTTCCTTCTATGCCAATAAAATTTTGGGGGGATGATGATAATAACAAATATCATAAAGCATACTTTACAAGATTTAAAAATATTTGGCATCACGGAGATTATATAGAGAGAACATCTAATAACGGATTTATTATGCGTGGAAGATCTGATGCCACTTTAAATCCTGGAGGAGTAAGGATTGGAACTTCAGAAATTTATCAACAAGTAGAGGATATAGACTTTATTACCGAGGGTCTAGTGGTTGGGCAAGATTTCAAAGATGATGTAAGAATAATTCTTTTTGTGACAACAAAAAATAATCAGGAACTTAACGAGGATCAAATTAAGATAATAAAATCAAAAATTAGAAAAAATTGTTCACCAAAGCATGTTCCATCTATAGTTATAAAAGCTCCTGAAATTCCAAGGACAAAAAGCGGAAAGATAGTGGAGCTAGCAGTAAGAAATATCATAAATGGAGAAACTATAAATAACAAAGAGGCAATATCTAATCCTGAAAGTCTTAAATTTTTTGAAAATTTAACTCAATTAAAAAACTAAAAATATTTTGCACAATTTTTATGTAACATAGAATGTAATTCAACCAATTTATCAAAACTCTTATTATAACCTCCGCCTAAAACACCACATAAAGGGATTTTCTTTGAAAAAAAATTTTCGATTACTATCTGATCTCTTTTATTAATCCCTTCATCTGTAATCTTCAGTTTTCCTAATTTGTCATCAAAATGAATGTCTACACCTGCAACATAGAATACAAAATCATACTTATTTTTATTAAGAAGTTTGATATTTTCATTTAAAATATTGAGGTACTGCTTATCCTCCATGTCATCATTTAACTCAACATCGATATCGCTTTTAGACTTTTTCGCTGGATAGTTAGAGGCACAATGCATACTAAAAGTTAAAACATCTTTGTCATTTTGGAAAATTTCTGAATTACCGTTGCCTTGATGTACATCTAAATCTAAAATTAAAATCTTTTTTGCATATCCTTTATTTTTTAAATAATTAGCTGCAACAGCAACATCATTAAAGACACAATATCCAGCTCCAAAGTTATAAGTAGCATGATGACTTCCACCTGCGGTATTACATGCTAATTTTGAGTCCAAAGCTAATTTACTAGCTAAAACTGTTCCCCCTGTAGCAACAAAAGATCTCCTTACGACACTATCATTAATCGGAAATCCAATTTTTTTTTGTGCCGTAATATCTAGAGTTTTATTTTTTATATGGTTAATGTAATCTAGTGAATGAGAGGATTTCATTGTTTTAATTGAACATTCTTTAGGTATATAAAATTTTTTAACAGTCCCGGTTTGAAGTAGATGCTTTGCTAATGCACCAAACTTCTTTATAGGAAATTTATTATCATCATTTATTTTTGCCACATAATCAGGATGATTTATAACTGGTAATTCCATATTGTTTTTACATATACTTAAATCTGTATAAATTTAAAGAGGTCAAATGATTAAAATACATAAATATAAATGGAAATGTAGACTTTTAGTTGTAAATACTCCAAGTCATACAAACCTAAAATATATTAGTACCAAAAACATATATCAAAAAGAAATCAAAGGATTTCATAAAAGAGTAGTTAAAATTATTACAAATAAAAATAAGAATATAAATTTTTCAATAGACTTAATAGGTTATGATGGAAAGAAAAAATCATCGTTTACTAATTTAAATCCAAAACAAGTTTTTAATGTTATTGATAGAATGCCAATCCAAAGATCTCTACATCGAAAAAAAATTAGGCCAATTAATTTATCTTTATATTCTGATTACAATCCTAAAACTACAACACCTGGGTTAGGCTTTAAAAATAAAGAGAAAGCTTTGTACACTGTAAAAAAAATTAAAAAAAGAAATTTACGATATCAAGTTAATGTAATAGCCACAATGCTGGGTAGGGCAAAAAAGCATCCAAACAAAACTAAAGATATGAATGAAGCAATCAAAGTTTTTGACAAATGGATGAAAAATTACAATAAAAATAAGTTATAGGGGGAAACCTAAAAAACTTAAATTATGCAGTTTTTTGTTCTAAGCACACATCTTTTATTATGGGTACGCTAGAGCAATCTAAACATTTGTTCTCTTTAATAAGACAACCCTCCCCAGTAACTTTAATATCAATAACTCTATCGCACTGTGAGCAAGTTACAGGAATCGTTAATCCGCATTTTTTACAATTAAATGTTTTCATACTTAAACTTTAAAGTTTAAGATTATTTATGCAACAAATATGATTAGAAATGAAAATCATTATCACTAAAAATCTCTATTTTTAATTTTAATGATAATCATTATCAAAAAAATTAATTATAGGATAAATAAATTGAAATAATTAGAACCCAAAAAAAAGCATAGTAAAGAATGTAGCCTTTTACTGTAAAAGGCATTTTCTTTATTTTTCTTTTCCCTTTTCCCTTATATGGTTTTGAAATTTCCATTATCTTTCCACACACATTGCTATACCCATACCTCCGCCAATACACAATGTGGCTAAACCTCTCTTTACGTCTCTTTTAATCATCTCATGTATTAATGTGACTAAAATTCTTGTCCCAGATGCACCGATAGGATGACCCAAGGCTATCGCACCACCATTAACATTTGTTTTCTCTTCGGGTATAGACAATGTTTTTATTACAGCAATACTTTGCGCTGCGAAAGCCTCATTAATTTCAAACAAGTCAACATCTTTTATAGACCATCCTGCTAAGTCCAATGCTTTTTTTGAGGACGGAATTGGGCCAGTTCCCATTAAAGCTGGATCAACCCCACAGCTGGCCCATGATTTTATTGTTACCAATTTTGTTAATTCTTTTTTTTCAGCTTCCTTACTCGTCATTAATGTTATAGCAGCGGCCCCATCATTAATTCCAGACGCATTACCAGCTGTAACTGATCCATCTTTTTTAAATACAGGTTTTAACCTAGATAAAGCCTCTAAATTTATTCCTTCTCTAGGATGTTCATCAACATTAAATTCAACCTCAGTTTTTTTAGATTTTAATTTAAAATTTACTATTTCATTTTTAAATTTATTTTCTTTTTGCGCTTTAAGAGCTTTTTCCTGAGATTTTAATGCAAATTTATCTTGATCATCTCTTGTTATTTGAAATTTTGTTGCAACATTTTCAGCTGTTATACCCATATGATAACCATGAAAAGCATCCCAGAGACCATCTCTAATCATAGTATCAATTATCTCTGCATCACCCAGTTTTTTACCATCTCTTAAATGTATAGCATGTGGAGACATTGACATACTTTCTTGACCACCTGCAACAACAATATTTGAGTCCCCCGCAACAATGCTTTGATAAGCTGAAGCTATAGATCTAATACCTGATCCACAAACTTGATTAACTATATACGCAGGCTTTTCCTTAGGTATGCCAGATTTAATAGCAGCTTGACGAGCGGGATTTTGTCCTGCCCCACCAGTCAGAACCTGTCCCATAATTACTTCATCAATTTCATTTGTTTTAAGATTCGATCTTTTTATTGCTTCATCTATCACTGTTGCGCCTAATTCATATCCATGAGTGTTTTTTAATGTTTTACCGAGAGAACCGACAGCAGTCCTTGTGGCTGATGTTATAACAACTGAATTGCTCATTACTACAATATATATATTTAATTACTTTAATTACAGAGTTTTATTTGATATTTCATAAATAAGCGCCTGTAGCTCAACTGGATAGAGCGCTTGGCTACGGACCAGGAGGTTCTGGGTTCAAATCCTAGCAGGCGCACCATTTATTTGATATAAAATGCTATGAAGTCAATATTTAGTTTACCTTTAAACAAAGCAGTAATTGTTTTCTTAATTTTAGTTTTATCAATTCTAATTTTATTGACTATTTTTATATAATTTTTTTTAAAATTTTGTGATTTTTAAATTATTAGTATTGATGACTAATGCAAGCATCATAAACGTTATTATTGCTACATTAGTTGTAAAAAAACTACCTGAACTTTTTATAGGAAAGGCTATTGAACAAAGAGTTAAAAATGGAGGTGCAAATATCACTCTATTTAAAAGGCCACCTTTTTTGCCTAAATAAATCTTAAGAAATTTATAAATAGCTATTAAAAATAGTGAAGCTATGGACAATAGTCCTATCAAACCTGTGTCTAGTAATAGCTCTATAAAATAATTATGAGGGTGATTTGAACAAGAATAATTATAATTGTCTTTAATTTTACACTTCAGACGAAAAGATTTAAGGCCGTTTCCGAATATGATATTTTCTTTTGACAAGTTAATAGCCGTATAAAATAATCGTAGATGATCGCTCCTTAAATAGCCTTCTTTCTTGTAAACAAATGTCTCTATTTTTCCCGTGAAAACACTATAAGTATCAACAGCTATAATATTAATATAATTTAAAAAAGCATCATACTTATTAAAAACTTTAGGGTTAATTTTAAACACCGTTAAAAAAATTAAAGGTAAGGCAATTACTAAAACTATAAAATATTTTCTTAATTTATTTTCCATCATTAAAAATATTCCTAAAGTAAATAAGAATAAAAGAAGAGGCATCCTATTATTTGTTAAAAGAATTCCTAGAAAAACAAAAATAGTTACGATTATAAAAAAAATTTTAAAATATTTTTTTTTATTGACAAAAATAATTGTGGGAGTAAGAAATATTAAGAAAAAAGAAAAAATTTGAATATAACCGCCCGCTATTAATTCATCTCCAAAAAAGCCAGACAATCTTTTTTGTGAAGGAATATTCCCAAAAACATCAAATCCAAAAATAGATTGAAAATAAATATCTAAGATTAATAAAAATAAAGAAATACCACTCAAAAAGAATAAGTATTTTAAATCTAAATCCCTTTTTTCAGCTAATTTATTTATGATCAAAAATAATAATAAATATCTTAAAAATAGGATAGATTTAATAAAATTTTCAAAATAAAGTTCATTTTGATTAAATAATCTAAAATTATTGAAATAAGTAGTAATTATCAAATAAAAGAAAAAAAAAATTAGTAAATAATTGAATGTATTTTTTTTTATTTTAAAAAGATCGAATTTATATCTATAAAAAGCAAATAAAAACAAAATTAAAATGTTTAAATTTAATAATAAGTTACCAAAAATATAACTCACAGGTATCAAACCTAAAAAAATATTTAAAAAATTACTATTTAAATTATTTTTATCAAAAATATACATAAAAAATTATTATAGTACCAATTACCAACCTATACAAAACAAAAATATTTAAACTAAATTTTTTAATAAAAACTAAAAAATATTTTATTGTCAAATAAGAAAATAAAAAAGAAAGAATAATAGATTGTATATTTAAATTATCTAAATTGAATTGATTTTCAAAACTTATTTTGTATAATCCGTATGCGCTAACCATTAAAAGTGTAGGAATAGAAAGTAAAAAAGATATTTTTGTAGATTCTAAACGAGAATACCCCAGAAATCTCGAAGCAGTTATTGCTATTCCAGATCTACTTACTCCAGGTATTAATGCTACAGAATGCATTAATCCTATAATTAGAACATCAAACATTTTTAAATTTGTATTAATATTTTTTTTCTGTGGAAATTTATCGCTAATAAATAAAAGTATACCAAATAAAATTGTGGTCCATCCAATAATTTCAACCGTTCGTAAATAATCTTCTGTTCTGATTTTTGATAAAATAAAACCTAAAACTAGAATTGGAAGAGAGGACAATAATATCAAAAAAAATTTTCTTTTATTTTTAGAAAAATTTATTATTTCACTTCTAAAGTAAAATGTAATTGCTAAAAATGATCCAATATGTAAGCTAACGTCCAATAAAAGATCATAAACATTAAAGTTAAAAAGATTAGATATTAAAATTGTATGAGAGGATGAACTAACGGGTAAAAACTCTGTAACACCTTGTATAATTGAAAGTAAAAAAACATCAGACATTTATATTAATACTTATTAAAATTTACTGCGATTTCCAAAGGTATTATAAATTTGCATATCTGATATGCTTTAAAAAAACCGCAAAAAGCCTATTTATCAACATATTTATGTAAATAGTACTGACTTAAATTGTATTCCAATTAGATGTATTTTGCCTTAGAACACCAAAGTTATGAGTAAAAAAATGCTTAAATTCGTTAAGATTGACCAAGAAACACCTTTGAAGAGAAGTACAGATAATCGTAAGAAAGATTTTAACGAAATTTATAATGAATACATTACAGACAAGGCAAAAGAACAATCTAGCAGATGTTCACAATGCGGAGTACCCTTTTGTCAAATTCATTGCCCTCTACAAAACAATATTCCTGATTGGCTGAAACTTACAGCAGAAGGTAGATTAAAAGAAGCTTACGAATTATCTCAAAGCACAAACAATATGCCAGAAGTTTGTGGAAGA
>MDTD01120336.1_pt1 | contig 14602 bp, 15 predicted proteins | sample 811221 | NCBI WGS metagenome assembly MDTD01 (sample SAMN05326646, study PRJNA326480) | marine metagenome | isolation source: seawater | place: Pacific Ocean: South West | collected 2011
CAGGGACAGAATCGAACTGCCGACACGAGGATTTTCAGTCCTCTGCTCTACCGACTGAGCTACCTGGGCTACTTTTGGTCTTCAGGTACATAACCTTGTGGTGTCGCTGAGCCTTCCCCAAAGAAAAACTTTTCCATTTCCTCTTCTAAAAATTTTCTTGCTTTTGGGTCAACTGGTGTCAACCTCATCTCATTGATTAGCATGGTCTGATGATTTAACCACATATCCCACGCCTCTGCACACACATTCTCATGGATTTTTTTGCCTAATTCTCCCGGATATGGCTGATAATCCAAACCATCGGATTCTTTTTTTAACTTCACACAATTTACTTTCGTCATTACTCTAGCCTAAATTTATCAATTAGTTTGTTCTGATATTTAGGTACTCCAATAGTGATATTTGATAGATTATACCAATTATCCTCAATTAGGCTAATCTTTTTATCTTCATCTACATTACATAGGAATGCATTTATTGTGAAATTGATATGAGAAAGACGATGTTGAAAGCTACAAAAATTCTTAGTAAAAAAATGAGCGAGGTTTTTTGATTTCGCCCATTCTATCAACCTAGCTTTGCTTGTGAATATAGGTGATGAGTATAAACCAGACCATAAATTACCTATAGATATTTTTTCAAGATAGAAATTATTATGACTATCTATTATTACTAAGCTCCATAATTTCTCTTGTTTCACTGATTTGTTTGATTTCTTTATTGGTGTGTAATCATCGACTTCAAAATTATTTGTATTTGTGATACACAAGTTTGATAATGGACACTCACTACAGTGAGGTTTGTTGCTTTTACAAATAGTAGAGCCTAAATCCATATATGCTTGAATAAAATCACTCGATCTAGATTGAGGCAATAAGTCTTCAGAAAAGTACCATAATATTCTCTCGTTTTCTGAGTTCACAGTAGTACTTATGTCATATAACCTTGTCAATAAGCGCCTGACATTCGCATCTAAGATTGAATAATGACCGTTATTTGAAAAGGTGACTATTGCTGAAGCAGTTGTTCTCCCAATTCCTGGAAGTTGAATTATTTCGTCAAAATTACTGGGAAATTTTGAATTATGATTACTCTCAATTACTCGACAAGCAGAATATATATTTTTTGCTCTACGGTAATAACCTAGACCAGCCCATACTTCTAAAATTTCATCTAAATCTGCATGTATAAGCTTTTTTAAACTTGGGAACTTATTAATAAATTTTTTAAAAAATGGAATTACTGTTTTAACTTGTGTTTGTTGCAACATTATTTCAGAGATCCATATCTCATAAATCGGCCTATTCTTCCATGGGAGATTATGTCTTCCAAAATTGTCATACCAAGAAAGGATATTTTTTTGAATTTTCTTTTTATTTTTAGAATGGTAATTTAATCTGTTCAAGGATTTTTTCCTCTAGCTCATCAATAATTTGTTCTTTGATTGGATTTATAATTTGTTTTGTAATTATATCAGTCAAATCAACCTTAAAATCTATTTCATCAACAGGGCCTAATATTTTGACAGGGATATTGTTATCATAAAGCTCATTTGGATAGTTGACTCTATACACATTTATAACGTCTTTTTTTTCTCTTAGCTTACCAATCATATCAAAATTTAACGTCTTAGATTTTAAGTCTATTTTTCCATTACCATCAATTGACAAAAGAGAAGAAACGATATTGATATCATTTACCTCCATGACTTTATTATTGATAACAGCTTTAGCTCTCATAAAATCAATAGTTGTATAGTTTTGTTTATTAAATTGTCTATATTTTTTATCTTTGATTAATGTATAGGATTTCATAAGCATCTCATCGACGTTTACACCATAAAAAATCATTTCCCTTAACTCTATTTTTTCTACGTCTATAATGCCATTGATGACTTTCTCTTTATCGATACTCAATTCAAGCTCTTTTATGTCTGCGATTAACGAATTATTTTTCGACGGATCTCTTATAATAATATTAGTGACTGAAATTCTAGCGGTTGGATCATACTCCAAAGAAATACTTCCGCTGTAGGTAACTTCGTAGTCAATTTTTTTAGATAAGTATGACGTTATATCATCACGATAATCATTAATGTCAAAGTAATATTTACCATATATATAGGATCCAATTAGAACGACAATGGCAGTTATAAGAATTTTTTTAAATATACTCATTCTATCTTAACGAAAATAATCGCCAGATTTACCTCCTGTTTTTTTAATCAGCCTGATTTCAGATATAGTCATGGCTTTATCGATATACTTACACATATCATATATCGTTAATAAACATATTTCTGTAGCAAGAAGTGATTCGATCTCAACACCGGTCTTGCCAAGTGACGTGACAGTTGTCTCACACTTTAGTTTAGTCTTTTCGAACGAAATGACTATATCTACATCATCAATCGGAATAATATGAGTAAGTGGTATTAGATTTGGTGTTTTTTTCGCAGCCAAAATACCTGCGATTTTAGCTGTTGCGATAACATTTCCCTTTTTGTTTTTATCATTTTTAATAACATCCATAGTCGTTTCGGAGAGTGTTATAAAACCCTCTGAAACTGCAGTCCTTTTTGTAGTTTTTTTCTCACTTATATCTGAGACTTTGATGGTTTCCTTTTTCATGATGATTTTGTTACTGATCCTATAAATATTGATATAATCATATATTATAGTTAAATTAATTGATAAAAGATAATGAAGATAATGCTTGCAACCAAGAACCCAGGAAAAATTAAGGAGATTACTGAGATTATCCAGAATTCTGATATAGAGTTATTCTCACATAAAGAGATTGATATTCCTGAAGTTGAAGAGACTGGAACCACGTTTGTTGAAAACGCACTCCTAAAAGCCAGAAGCTCTATCCATGCGACTGGCCTTCCATCCATTGCAGATGACTCTGGTATAGAAGTGGATTATCTTAATTCCCAACCAGGAGTTAAATCTGCAAGATATTCTGGAGAAAATGCAACAAACGAGAGTAATAACAAGAAACTTTTACAAGAATTAGATGGTGTCTCTTTTGAAAAGAGGTCCGCTAGATATCGGTGTGTAATAGTGTTTGTCAGATTTAAGAATGACCCTTTCCCTCTTATTAGCATGGGTTCTTGGGAGGGTTTTATCGCTGAATCACCAAAAGGTTCTAATGGGTTTGGATATGATCCTTTATTTTTCCTGCCAGATTTGGGTAAAACCTCTGCAGAATTAACTGATAAAGAAAAAAACTTAATAAGCCACAGAGCTATTGCACTTAAAGGAATTGAAAATTATTTTGTTAACAAACATAATTATGAGAATGGTAAATAGTATAAATTTTAATATTCTATTGATTTTAACAATGCTATTTTTTAATAGCTGTGCAACGAATCCTGTAACAGGTAATCCAGATTTTGTGACTATCACAGAGCAACAAGAGATATCTATAGGAGCCTCATATCATGAAAAAATCGTGACTGAAAATAAGGTCCTTGAAGATAAAGAGCTTAATGATTACATTCAAAAGTTAGGGAATGATATAGCTCGTAAAAGCCATAGACCAAATTTAAAATGGACTTTCACTATTATTGATTCTCCAATTTTTAATGCATTTGCGACTCCGGGTGGATATGTTTATATGTACAGGGGTATGCTAAACTATTTTAATTCTGAAGCTGAGCTAGTTGGTGTATTAGGTCATGAAATAGGACACATCACTGCTAGACATGCTGTTAGAGGTATGAGTACGGCACAAATTACAAATCTTTTACTTGGAATTATTCAAGCAAATGTCCCAGGTAGTCAATTAACTAGCAATGCATTTAACCTTCTAAATATCGCTATAAATAGGGGGTATGGTAGAGGGTATGAACTTGAAGCCGATCAATTAGGTGCTGAATATTTATTAATAAATAACTATGATCCAACGGCAATGGCAGGTTTTTTGAAAATCATGCAACAATCTGATGAGCTCGAGAGGGTGATTGCTGAAAGTGAAAACAGGCAACCAAATGTAGGTTACCACGGGATTTTCTCAACACATCCAGATAGCGCTAAAAGAATAGAAGCATTAAAAGAAAATAGACAGAATAAAGAGGAATTAAAAATTAACAAAGAAAAATTTCTAAAACGTATAGATGGCTCGAACTACGGAACAAGTCCTGATGAAGGTTATGTTAAAGATTCAGTCTTTTATCATCCTGTATTTGCTATAAGATTTGATATTGACGAAAATTGGGTTTTTAAGAATTTTCCTGATCGATTAGAATTAACAAGACAATCAGACAAAATTGTTTTGCGTGCTGATGATCTTCTCAAAGATGATATAGAAAATGGCCTTACGCCAAAAGAATTCATGAGTAAAGGAATTCGACAATCGGGATTCTTAAGCAATAACGAAATAATTAATGAAGAAGTTTTCTCATACAATAACTTGTCCGGTTATACACAACTATATCGAAATGATACACCTTTAGAGTCGTACTACAGAAGATTTATTGTAATTTTTGATATAAATACTAAAGATATAAAGCCTAAAGTATGGATTGCGTCTATTACAATGAAAGATTTAACTAACGATAGCTCCGCAAAAAGCATTCTCGCATCATTCAAAAAAATGACAGAAAGCGAGATTGCTAATTCAAAAGGTCTCAAAATCAAGGTAGTAAGATTCCGCAGTGGAATGTCATATGAATCATTAGCCAAATCTTCGCCACTAGGAAAATTTGCTAAAGAAAAATTACAACTATTAAATGGTCATTATCCGAATGGTAAACCTGAAGTTGGAGATTTAATTAAAGTTGTTCAGTAAGAACAGTTCCTCTTTTTTGATAGATGCCACAGGATTTGTACTGAAGTATTGGTTTTCTATGCCACAAATAAAAACTAAGAATTACAAATCTATCTCTGCTCTAATTGGGTTCTCGAACTTTGTCAAAAAGTTTCTTGTTACTCAAAATCCAAAGTATATTTGCTTTGCTTTTGATGAATCTCTTGGGACTTGTTTCAGGAATGAGATTTTTAAATCTTACAAGGCAAACAGACCAACAGCACCAGATGAATTAAAAATTCAGTTTTCATTATGTAGAGAACTACTAGATATATTGGGGCTAAAGAATTATGCTAGTAAAAAATATGAAGCAGATGATATTATTTTCACGCTGTCACAAAATAATGCTAAAAATAAAATAAAAAATATAGTTATTACAAATGATAAAGATCTTTATCAGGTAATAAACGAACAAGATATATGGTGGAATCTTGCAAATAAAAAGTTCACATTTAACGATATAGAAAAAAATCTTGGTTTCTCACCAAAATATTTTCCTGACTATCAAGCACTAACAGGCGATTCTGTTGATAACGTACCAGGATGTCCTGGTATTGGAAAAATTACCGCTACATTCCTTATCAAGAGATACAATACAATTGACGGGATATTTCGAAACTGTAATGATCTTAAATCACTTAATAAAGGAAGATACTCAAAACTTGTTGATAACTTAACAAAAAATAAAAAAATTATCTATATGTCAAAAAAACTTGCTACACTCAGTATAATTAATGAAATAGAACTCAGTCATATCAGAGTATCGCCCGATCTCACAAAATTGAAAAAGTTCTTAAGCAGAATAGGTGCAAGTAAAAATACTGTTAAAGTTTGGGATAAATTCATAGCATGCCAAAAGAATTGAAACATAATATCTTCTATGCACAATCTGGCGGAGTAACTCCAGTCATAAATGCTACAGCTAGAGGTATATATGATGAATTTAAAAAAAATAGGAAATCCTTTGGAAAACTACTGATTGGGAAAAATGGCATAGCTGGTGCGTTAAATGAAGAAATCATCGATATCGAAAAAGAGAATGAAAAAGAGATAGCTAAGCTCATCCACACCCCAGGTGGTGCTTTTGGATCTTGTAGAATCAAATTAAAGGATCCGAAAAAAGATCAGCAGGAATTTGTTAAAATTCTCGAAGTTTTTAAAAAATATAACATTGGTTATTTTCTATACAATGGAGGCGGAGATTCCCAAGACACCACGTCAAAACTATCTAAATTTTTCAAAAAAAATAAAATTGATATTCAATGTATTGGTATACCTAAAACTATTGATAATGATCTACCTGGCACTTATGCATGTCCTGGCTTTGGAACAGTTGCTAAATATATAGCAACTTCTACACTAGAGGCCTCTTTAGATGTCTCATCAATGTCAAAATCTTCAACTAAAGTTTTTATCCTAGAAGTAATGGGAAGGCACGCAGGATGGCTTGCAGCTGCTTCTGGTGTTGTCAAAGGTAAAAATAATAATTCACCGCAAATTATACTATTTCCTGAAAGAAAGTTTGATAAAAAAAATTTCTTACGAAGAACGAAAGAATCGGTAAATAATGATGGGTTCTGCGTCATTGTAGTTTCAGAGGGAATTAAAAATAAACGTGGAGATTTCATATCATCCTCCTCAACAAAGGACAGTTTTGGTCATGCTCATCTCGGGGGTGTTGCTCCAGTACTTGCTAATATGGTAAGTGGCGAACTTGGTTTTAAAGTACATTGGGCTGTCGCAGATTATCTACAGCGCGCATCAAGGCATATAGGTTCTGAAGCTGATGTCCAACAAGCGTATGATGTAGGGAAACAAGCAATTCGATTTCTGATTTCCGGTATTTCTGATGTAATGGTAACAGTCATAAAACGAAAAAAAAATGGATGTTGGAGTACTGGAAAGATAGCTCTAGAAAAAGTTGCTAATAGAGAGAAAAAATTACCAGAAAATTTCATAGGAAAAGATGGTTTTAGTATTACAAAAGCATGCTCTAAATATATTCAGAGTTTGATACAAGGAGAAAGCTATCCACCTTATGTGAATGGTGTCCCAAATTACTCAAAACTTAAACTCAAAACTATTAAAAAATTAAAATAAAGTTCTGAAATCGATAGTGTGTTTTTCATTATTAATCACTAAATCCTCAATCAATGTAATGAACTTTGTTGAACCATTTAAACAAGGAATAAATCCAAATTCCTTGCCACTTGATTCCATAAATAATTCTCTTGATTCCTCGCCTATCTCCTCAATCGTCTCAAGACAATCAGATGAGAAACCAGGGCAGAACACTTGTATATTTTTGACATTCTCATTTGGCAATCTCTCTAAACGTTCTGCTAAGTATGGTTTTATCCACTCGGCTCTTCCAAATCGTGATTGAAAAGCTACTTCGTATTCTTTCTTCTTAAGGCTGAGTCTAGTTGCAATTAGGTTTGCGGTCATGAGACATTGATCGCGATATGGCTCATCTGCACCAACGTAAGACTCTGGAATACCATGAAAAGATAGTAAAAGTTTCTCTGGTTGACCAAATTTCTGTTGATAGTCTCTAATAGAATCACAACATGCATCAATATATAGTTCATGATCATGAAAATCTTTTATGAATCTGATTTTTACATCATTGAGTAGTTTATTATCCTTTGCTATTTCATCAATTTTCCTAGCGATAGATCTTGTTGTTGTGGTTGAGTATTGCGGAAACATAGGTAGTATAATTATTTTTCTATAACCACTTTTTACAAGCTGTAGCAATTTCGATTCAATAGAGGGGGAGCCGTACCTCATTGCGACATCAACGAAAAATTCATCATTTTCAGAATTTTCGAACTTCTTTTTTAACAGACCAGCTTGTAAATAAGTATTGTATAGTAGTGGTGAGCCCCATTCTGTCCAAACTTTTTTATATAATTCTGCGCTTTTGGCAGGTCTAGATCTTAAGATTACAAAATTCAATAAGGGCAGCCAAAGAATTCTTGGCATTCTTATTACATCTCTATCTGATAAAAACTCTTTAAGATAAACTCTTACATCTTCGGTAGTTGGTGACTTAGGTGTTCCCAAGTTTACAAGCAAGACTCCTTTCTTATCAGCGTAATTCATAAAATTATTTTAGTAGTTAAGTGATTTTATATCTAGCTAATAAAGGACTATTTTTTGAGATGTGTGAGATTAGGAACTCCATTTGATCTGCTAGGATTGTCCTACCACGGAGTATTAAATATTCGACTCTAGATGGACTAAATGGCACTGCAACAAGCATCATTTTAGCATCTTCTGGTGTTCTTCCTCCTTTGAGATTGTTACATCTTCTACAGGCAGTGGCCACATTTGTCCAAATATCCTCTCCGCCCAATGAGAGTGGGATGATATGGTCTCTGGATAAGTGCTTATGAGTGAATTTATCACCACAATAAAGACATGTATTTGCATCTCTCATGAATAATGTAGTGTTGTTCAGCGATGGCGTAAATGACGAATAATCCAATTTATGAGAACTATTGGTAGCAATTATAGAATTTATATCAAGCGTGCTTCTGAGGCCTGTAAGACGGTTTATACCGCCCCTAATTTGGGTGGTCGATGACCCACACTCGTATGCGATCTGTCCCAAATGATATAATTTAACTGCAGTCTCATAATTTATCCAGCCAGTAGGGTGTCCAGCGGCATTTAAACGGAGTATCTGTTTAAAGCTAATCATCGAATTATTATATATTACTTGCATGCGGATTTGATTAAAATTAATGATTAAATCACCACGAATTATGTATATTTAAAATAGGTATATAGTTGTTATAATCACTGAATTCATAGAAACTAAGCCCAGTTTTTGTGCAAAAAAGCGTATTTATTAACAATGAGACTGATTCTCAAATAAACATGGTTTTGTAACAAGTCTATCATACAGAAATTCTCAATAATCTGATATCTTACTGATATTTATGGCTTTTTGGTATTGATTATAAAATATACAATCTGTTGTATGCATAATCACACGACAGAAATTACTCAACATTCATCATTTATCCACAATTTTTTCCACAAAAACTGTGGATAAAACAACAAATGATATTCTAAATCATATATTTTTCTAGTATGTATAATAAATAATGGATCAAGTTATAGATGTAGCTGTAAATTACCCATTATATCAGACCTTTAAGTACTCAGTGCCAAGTAAGCTAGGTAAGGCAATTATTGGTAAAAGAGTCCTCGTTCCATTTGGTAAAAAAACCGTTATAGGAGTCGTAGTCAAAAAAGAAAAACATATAAAGAAAGACGAAATTAATTATGTATTAAAACCAATTATAGATGTAATTGATGATAACCCAGTGATGAATCTAGAAGTTATAAAGATTTGCTCTTGGGCTAGCGAATATTATGAGTATCCATTGGGGCAAGTTATATTTGGAGCTCTACCGTCGCAATTAAAGAAAGGAGTTGCGATCGAAAATATTAAAGTTTTCGAGAATCAACATAAAGAATTAAAGACAGATAAATTAGAGATTAATTTAAATGATGAACAAAATTCAATCTTTAAAAAAATCATTCAGGATACTGATTCTTTCTCGACATCTTTAATTCATGGGGTAACTGGGAGTGGGAAAACTGAAGTATATATAAAACTTGCTAAAGAGATTCTAAGAAAAAAGAAGCAGGTCTTGATAATAGTACCAGAAATAAATTTAACACCACAGACCATAACTAGGTTCGAGATGTATATTAACGAAAATATCCAATCATATCATTCCGGACATACTCTTAAGGAAAAAATGACGACTTGGCTTGGTGTTAAAAATAAGAAATTAGATATTATAATCGGCACAAGATCATCTATTTTTCTACCATTTAGATCGTTAGGTTTAATAATAATAGATGAGGAACATGATTCCTCGCTCAAACAGCAAGAAAAACTCAGATATCACGCAAGAGATCTCTCTATTATTAGAGCAAAAAACCTAAATATTCCAATCATAATAGGAAGTGCGACACCTTCATTTGAGAGTCTGTATAACACCAGACTTAAGAAATCTAAAAAATATAATCTAACTAAAAGATATTATAAAACAGACTTACCAAATATAACTCTAGTTGATTTAACCAAAGACTTGCCAGAGGATGGAATATCTAAATTACTAAAAGGAGAGATTTCGAAAAATCTTAAAAATAAAAAACAAACTCTTCTATTTATCGGAAGGCGTGGTTTCAGTCATGCACTGACATGTCTAGAATGTAGATGGATTTCAAAATGTAAAGTCTGCGAATCATTTATGACTTATCATAAAAATCAAAAACTTTTGAAATGTCATCATTGCGGTAATTCTAGAAGTATTTCAATCAATCCAGGTAAATGTGAAAAATGTAATTTAGTTCCTGTAGGTTTCGGGACACAGAGGATAGAAGATAAAATTAAAGGACTTTTCCCAGATGCAAAAGTGGCGCGAATAGACAGTGATGCTATATCGAATCTGAGAAAATTGAGAGACTTCATTAATAGAGCAAAGAATAATGAAGTAGATATTCTCATTGGTACACAAATGATCGTCAAAGGGCATGATTTTCCCAATGTATCACTCGTAGGGATAATAGACGTTGATTCTGGACTCTTTAATCTAGACTTTCGCGGTTTAGAAAGGACTGCCCAACTTATCACTCAAGTGGCTGGTCGATCTGGTAGAAAGAATGAAAAAGGGCACGTGATTATACAAACTAGATCGCCTGAACACCCTCTTCTAGATGTACTTTTATCTAAGGGCTATGAGGACTTTGCGTTTGAGAGTCTAAATGACAGAAAAAAAGCTAATCTCCCACCATATACTCGTCTATGTCTGTTGAGAATGTTATCGAGTAAAAAAATAACTGCGTTCAAGTTTCTCGACGAGATAAAATACTCATTCTCAGCACAAAAAAGTATATTTTTCCTCGGTCCCGCAGAAGCTCCAATCTCTAAAATAAATAATATGTATGTTCACCAACTAGTAATTGGCTCAAAAAATAGAGTGGTGCTCAAAAAAATAACTCAAAAAATAAGACAATACATAATACAGAAAAAACCTTACAATATAAAATGGTCGATTGATGTTGACCCAATTGATTTATACTAAAAAAATGAGAGATTACATTAAGAGAGAAATTATTAGAGTACTTATAGAGGTATATGATCTCAGTGAAGCAGAGGATATTGTAGAGATACAAAAGACATCTAGTAAGCATGTAACATCCGACTATTATACTAATATTGCAATGAAGTTAGCAAAAACACTAGGTGAAAAACCTCTTCTGATTGCTGAAAAGATTGTATCTTCAATTATTACTGATACAAACTACAAAGTCTGGGTAGCGAAACCAGGATATATTAACTTTACATTACATCAATCTCAAAAAAATAATGTAGTCCTAGAAATAATCAAATCTGAAGATTTGTTAGCAGGCGTTAAAACAAGCGAAGCAAGGAATATTATTGTTGAATTCGTATCTGCTAATCCTACTGGACCTCTGCATGTTGGGCATGGTAGAGGTGCGATTTATGGAAACATAATATCAAAATATTTAGAAATCCAAGGACATAAAGTTCATAAAGAATACTATGTTAATGACTTTGGGAATCAAATTAATAAACTAGTAATTAGTGTTTTCTCTAGAATTGACGGAACAATAGCACATGGTAGTAGTGATTTATATGAAGGTGATTATATAAATGATATATCTAAAAAAATTCAACAGTTCATAAAAAATGAAGGTTGGGATATATCAATTAAAAAAATATTAGAGAATAATGAACACTCAAAAAAACTTGAAGCTTGTAAGAAAGTTATTGTCAGCTCAATTCTAGAGAATATCAGAGACTCTCTAAGTAAATTAGGTATTATATTTGACAATTGGTTTTCAGAGTCAATGCTGTTCGAGAACAATTTAGTAGATAACATAATTGCAAGGCTCAGAGAAACTGGAAAAACTATTAAAAAAGATGGTGCACTTATGTTTAATGATGATGAGCCACGTGTACTAATAAAATCAAACGGCGAGTTCACTTATTTCGCATCAGATCTTGCCTATCATGACAGAAAAATGAAAAAGTTTGACAAAGTGATAAACATATGGGGAGCAGATCATCACGGATACGTGAAGAGGATTTATAAAGGTCTTGAGTCGCTAGGGCATGATGTTGGTAAACTTGATATACACCTAATTCAATTTGCTAATCTTTATAGGGGTAAGAAGAAAGTATCAATGTCCACTAGAAAGGGTGAGTTCGTAGAGCTTGATACATTACTCCAAGAAATAGGAATTGATGCGATAAATTATTTTTATTTGATGAGGAGTAAAGATCAGCATTTAGATTTTGACCTAGAAGTGGCAGTATCGTCAAACAAAAACAACCCAGTTTATTACATACAATATGCACATGCTAGGATAGAAAAAATTCTTTCACAAGTCCCTGAGTATAATAAATATGAGTTTGATTATGACAACCTTACTAAAAAACAGGAGGAGGATCTTGTTGATAAGCTTATCAATTTTTCTGATACATGTAAAAAGTCAATCATCAATTTAAAGCCACAAATTATGACAAATTATCTTTATGACTTATCTCAACTGTTTCACGGATATTATGCAAACGAGAGAATTATTAAAGACGACATGAATTATAGCCAGGTTTATCTATTAGTAGCCATTCAGAAAGTGATTAAATGTGGTCTAGAGACGATAAATATAGAGGCTCCAAGAAAAATGTAATGAAACAAAACAGTATAGCGATTATCTATGATTTTGATGGAACTCTGACACCCAAAACAATGCAAGAGTATACGCTCCTACCAAGGCTTGGGATAAAATCAAAGAATTTTTGGGCGGATATTGTTCGAGAGACAGAAAAAACTGGGGCTGAAACTATGATGGTTTATATGCGTCATCTTCTTGACTGTGCAAATGAAAAAAAACTATCTATTTCAAAGAATGAATTTTTAAAAATGTCAAAGGACATAGAGTATTATGATGGTGTCAATACGTGGTTTGATAAAATAAATAAATATGTTGATAAAAAGTCAAACTCTAAGATTAAAATTAATCACTATATCATCTCTGCTGGGCACTTAGAAATCTTGGAGGGAATTTCAATAAAAAAATATATGAAGAAGATTTTTGCATCAGAGTACTATTTCAATGAAAAAGATATAGCTGTATTCCCTAAAATTGTTGTGACGGACACCACAAAAACACAATACTTATTTCGAATAAATAAAGGTAAAGAAAATTTAGCTGATTCTATCAACGAACATATGGAAGAGAATATGAGACCAATTCCATTTGATAATATGATATATATAGGAGATGGATTAACAGATGTACCAAGTATGGCTCTAATTAAAAAGGAGGGGGGTCACTCCATTGCAGTCTACCAAAATAATAAAACTCAGATAAAAATTAGTGAAAGCTTATTGAAAGCAAACAGAGTAGACTTTATTGCGCCAGCTGATTTTAGTGAGAAATCTAAGCTTTATATAAATATGCAGTATTTACTTGACTATGTAATAGCAAAAATCAAATATCGTTTGAAATTACGATCCTGAGCCATCTACTTGATTAGTTTAAGGCCTGTATTTCGATCTAGAAACTTATGTTCAATCTTTATGACATCAAAACCTTCAGACAAACATTTTATTACCGAATTGATTTCAAAGGATTTACAACTATATACATCAAGTTGAAAAATCCCTGGATTACTCTCGTCCCATATATGAAGCACAATATGACTTGTTTCAATAAGAGCCATGCATGTAATACCTCTATTACCAGGTTGATCAACATATGAGATATTTGGGCCTTGAAGAAGCTTCATGTCAATAGTATTGATTAATTTCTTCATCCATGAGAGGACTACGGAGAGGTCTCCTTCGGAAGGACAATTATTTACCTCAGCTCTTATTAAGAGATGTTTGTGATCTAATTTCATATCAAATATTTATAAAGATGAGTAAACATAATTGTAGTAGAATTATAAGTACATAACAATAATTAGTATTATATGTTAGTCAAAGAATTCAATAAAGATACAAAAACGTGCTTTGCTATCAAATGCCAGAGACTGTTGTATAAAAGAAAATCAAAGTACCAGACAATTGAAATTTATTCTTCAGAATATTTTGGAAATGTACTCCAATTAGAAGGGTGTTTTATGCTTACTGAAAAAAAATCTAACCAATATAAAGAGACTTGTCTAAGCATAATTTATAAAAAAAGATTGAATAATGTTCTTATAATTGGAGGCGGTGACTTTGAGATTGTCAAACATTTGTTTGAAAATAAAATTGTCAAAAAATTAAATATTGTGGAAATAGATCAAGAAGTTATCAGCTCTTGCAAGAAGTTTTTTCCACTTAATTACCAATTAAAAGAAAATGATAACGATAAAATTAATCTAGTAATTGATGATGGATATAAATGGCTAAAAAAATATAGAGGTAAGCCATTTGATCTTATTATTGTTGATTGCACCGACCCAGATACATCTGCAGACATCTTATATTCCTCGAAATTTTATAAGTTGATTAGTAGTAAACTTGAGAAGAATGGAATCTTCATTCAACAAAGTGGTTCTCCGTTAATACATGAAAGTAGCATAATAAAACCTATGAAGAACAAACTAGAGAGAAATTCTTTTACTAACATTAAAACCGTGCAATTTCCTATGCCGATTTACCCGTCAGGGACTTGGTCATTTACGGTCTGTAAGAAGGTGTAATAAATACACCCTCTTACATTCTTACATCTATTTTTTTGG